>Ga0209426_1000175_pt1 | contig 94461 bp, 101 predicted proteins | sample Deesub1362B_J571_FD_187697 | JGI IMG/M metagenome (GOLD analysis project Ga0209426, IMG submission 187697) | Deep oceanic, basalt-hosted subsurface ecosystem from Juan de Fuca Ridge flank, Pacific Ocean, CORK Borehole 1362B_J2.571 (SPAdes)... ... | reverse complement strand
AGAACGGCTACACTCATCATTGGGGTATCGAACACCCCATGAGGTCTATTTTGAAGGCAGGGGTAAAAGACCAGTCTATGCACCAAATACATCCCTAATCTCTGTCTAGACAATGGGGGTAAGTTCCGGCAATAAAGCCTATATTCAATGTCTGGATCCCTGTAAGTACACCGGCGGGGGGTACGGTAATTTTTGAAATTGAGCCAAAATGAATGATTATCAGGTTTCTGATTTTATGGTTAAGACCTTAATTACTCTTTTATTTCCCGTTTCCCTTTGTATTATAATACTGGCATTTGGTCTAAGTCTTTTGTGGTTTACAAAGAAGCAAAGATTTGGGAAACTTGCAATAACAATTGGTTTTATCCTTTTAGTCTTATTTAGTACATACCCTTTCTCTTATGCGATCTTGGGATATCTTGAACGCCAATATAAAACTTTTCGAATAAATGATGACTTTCTTAAAAATGTTTCTGGGATCAAGTACGTGGTGATTTTGGGAGGCGGCCTGACATCAGACCCAAGATTGCCTATTACGAGTCAACTTAATCATTCTTCTCTAATTCGTTTAATTGAAGGGATTAGACTTTACAGGAAAATTCCTGGAGCGAAATTGATCTTATCTGGTGGAGTTGGTTTTGACTGCGTCTCTGATGCTGAAATGATGGAAAGGCTTTCAATTTCATTAGGAGTGGAGCCCCAGGACATAATTTTAGAGTCAAAATCCCTCAATACCTATGAGGAAGCCAAATTCATAAAAAATATAGTTGGAGACAAAAGGTTTATACTGGTGACATCTGCTGCACATATGCCAAGGGCCATGGCATTATTTAAAAAATCAGGTATGGAACCTATCTCGGCCCCCACTGATCATTTGGTCAGGAAACATCAACGGTTTCATCCTATAATGGTATTTCCAAAGGCTGATCGGCTTAAAGAGACTGAGACAGCCTTTTACGAATATATCGGATTGATTAAGGAAAGATTGGCAGGAAGGATATAAATGCCAATAATGTTGGATGATAGATGTTGGGTTTTGGATGTTGAATAAGTATTACACTTCAGAAACGCAGGGGAATGAAAGCTAATGAAGCGATTGTTTGATCTTGTTTTTTCCTTGTTTGGATTGATATTGCTTTCTCCTGTTTTATTAGTTGTCGCTATTTTGATAAAAAAAGAAGATGGAGGGCCGGTTTTTTATCGGGGAGTGAGGATCGGAAGATATGGCAGGCCCTTCAGGATTTTTAAGTTCAGGACGATGGTGGTAGATGCTGAAAAAATTGGTGGACCATCAACCGCTGATGATGATCCAAGGATTACAAAGGTTGGAAAATTTATCAGAAAATATAAACTTGATGAACTACCCCAGCTTATAAATGTATTAAAAGGTGAGATGAGCTTTGTTGGTCCGAGGCCTGAGGTCCAGTATTATGTTGACATGTTTACTGAGGAAGAGAAGGCGATATTAAGTGTTCGCCCAGGCATAACTGATTGGGCTTCTCTCTGGAATCCCGATGAAGGGGCAATTCTTGCTGGAAGCCCGGATCCCGAGAAGACTTACATGGAGAAAATTCGTCCGACCAAACTAAGGCTTCAGCTCAAGTATGTGAGAGAGCGATCGTTTTGGGTTGATTTAAAGATTATTTTTCAGACAATATTGACTATCGTTAGGAGTGAGAGGGTAAGGGGTGAGAGCATAAGGGGTAAAAATGGAGAAACCACATAAGAAATTAGATGTTTGGAAATTATCTATGGATTTGGTACTCGGTATTTATAAAACAACAAACAAGTTTCCTAAAGAAGAACGTTACTGCTTAACTGATCAGTTAAGACGCTCTGTGATTAGTATTCCAAGTAATATAGCTGAGGGTGCAGGAAGACAGACAGAGAAAGAGTTTATCAATTTTCTTCATATAGCACAGGACTCTCTAAGTGAGTTAGATATTCAGTTAGAGATTGCTAAGCGGCTAAAATATATTGATGAAAGAAGCTGGAAAGATATTGATGAAATAATGGTTAGGGTAGATAAAATGCTCACAGGGCTTATTAAGTCACAAAAACTCCTAACACCTGACGGATAACACCTAACGCTTTACGCTCTTACGCCTTACGATTTCAGATAGAGAGAACTAAAATGCAATATTCTAAAAAATTCTTGGTAAATCTATATCAGACTATGGTTCGTATCCGGCTCTGTGAAGAGAGTCTTGTCGAGCCGATTCTTAAAGAAGAGGTGCGATGTCCAGTGCATCTTTATTGTGGAGAAGAAGCGATAGCGACAGGGGTCTGTGCTGCCCTATCTGAAACAGATTATATTTTTGGCACCCATCGTTCTCATGGTCATTACCTTGCCAAAGGAGGGAGCTTAAAAGGACTTATTTCGGAGATTTACGGGAAGGAGACCGGTTGTTCCAGGGGGAGGGGGGGATCAATGCATATTATTGAACCTGAAAAGGGCGTGATGGGTGCGGCGCCAATTGTTGCTGGTACCATTTCATTGGCCCTAGGTACAGCCCTTGCCTCAAAAATACGAAAAGAAAAGAGAGTTTCAGTCAGCTTTTTTGGAGATGGGGCAACAGGAGAAGGGGTACTCTACGAATCATTGAATTTTGCGGCACTCAAAAAACTCCCCGTTCTGTTTGTCTGTGAAAACAACTTTTATTCAACTCATATGCCGATTAGAGAATGTCGACCCAACAATGATATTTTTAAGATTGGAAAGTCCTACGATATTTTAAGTTTAAAGGTTGATGGCAATGACGTTCTGGAAGTTTATGAGGCTGCCCAAAAGGCTGTTGAGGCATGTAGAAACGACGATGGTCCAGTCTTTATTGAGTGTGTTACCTATAGATTACGAGGACACGTTGGTCCTGATGACAATATTCATGGTACCCATACAGATATAAGGCCAGAAGAAGAAATAAAAGAGTGGAGAAAGAAAGATCCTGTTATTAATTTTGAGCATTTTCTCCTTAACAATAACATATTGGAGAAGGGAGATATAGACGAAATAAGGAAGCAGATAGAAAAAGAAATTAAAGATGCGCATTTGTTTGCTAAAAATAGCCCTTATCCCGAGAAGAGTGAGTTGAAGAAATATATCTTCGCATAAAGTACAGCAAACCCGATAAGCACAACAAACCCAAACAACGAAAAACCTAACTACTGAGTGAAGGAAGGCTAAATGAGGCAGCTATCCTTTTCACTGGCCATCAACGAGGCGCTTCACCAAATGATGTCATCTGATGAATCAGTTTTCCTTATCGGCCAGGGGGTTAAGAGCCCATGGTATGTTGGTAACACTGCCAGAGGACTTTTCGAAAAATTCGGACCAGAACGGGTTATTGATACGCCTGTTTCAGAAAATGCTATAACAGGTGCTGCTGTGGGGGCTGCTCTCGTTGGCATGAGACCAATAGTGGTTCATCCTCGAATGGACTTTATGATGTACGCCATGGACCCGATTGTTAATGAAGCAGCAAACTGGCATTATATGTTTGGAGGCAGATCATCGGTGCCGGTCGTGATATGGGGCATCATAAATAGAGGCGGGGAACAGGCGGCTCAACATTCCCAGGCGCTTCATTCCCTGTTTGCTCATATCCCTGGGCTTAAAGTCGTAATGCCATCAACGCCTTACGATGCTAAGGGATTGATGATTTCAGCCATAAGAGATGATAACCCAGTCATTTATATAGATGATCGTTGGCTCTATAAAATAGAGGGTGATGTTCCTGAGCAAATATATTCCGTTCCGATTGGAAAAGGAATTGTTAGAAAAAGGGGTAAAGATGTGACTCTGGTTTCTGCGTCTTATATGGTCGTTGAATCAATGAAGGCATCTGAACTTTTGAGAAAAGAAGGGATTGACGTAGAGGTTATAGATCTGCGCTCGATAAAACCGATAGACGAACTCCTTATATTTGAATCTGTTAAAAAGACGGGCAGATTGGTAATTGCTGACGCAGGCTGGAAAACATACGGGATGGCAGCGGAAATCGCCGCTATTGTCGCGGAAAACATTTTTGATGAATTAAAATCCCCCATTCAGCGGGTAACCCTGCCTGATGTGCCTGCTCCTGCAAGTTCAGCACTCGAGATGGTTTACTACCCAAATGCTACGCATATTGTTCAGGCAATTAAGAAACTGTTATCCGGAAAGGAGGCTCCATGGCGTATAAAGTCCGTTTCGTAAATTATCCAAGGCAATATCAACAACTGAAGCAGGAGTTCGATGCGGTATTTGAAGAGATTATGTCGGGCGGTGATTTCATTTTACGTCGTCATCTTGAAGCTTTTGAAAAGAATATCGCGGCGTATGTGGGAACTAAACATGCCATTGGAGTTAACACCGGGACCGATGCGCTCTATCTCTCCGCTCATGCTCTTGGATTTGGCCCGGGCGATGAAGTTATAACAGTGGCCCACACCTTTGTCGCCACAGTAGGCGCTATTGTCCAATGCGGAGCAACACCTATTCTGGTTGATGTGCGGGACGACTTCAATATAGATGTGGATCAAATTGAAGCGGCGATTACGCCTAGAACGAGGGGCATCATCCCGGTTCATCTGAATGGCCATGCTTGTGAGATGGATAAAATTATGGAAATTGCTCAAAAATACAACCTGAAAGTCATTGAAGATGCGGCCCAAGCCTTGGGGGCGTCTTTTAGGGGAAAACGGTGTGGTTCCTTTGGTGATACAGCTATCTTTAGCTTTTATCCAGCTAAAATGCTGGGTACGGCAGGAGACGGCGGCATGGTCTGCACTAATGACGATGATTTAGCCCGGAAACTACGTGCTTTCAGGGACAATGGCCGGGTGGAAAGTGTGGAAGTGATCGAATGCTTTGGCTGGTGCAGCCGACTAGATAACCTACATGCCGCTCTGCTGAACATGAAGTTTCGCTATTTTGATAAATGGGTGAAGCGGCGCAGAGAGATTGCCCGACTATATGATGAGGGATTAGCAGGTATTGACGGTTTAACGCCTCACCCTCGTTCAAACGGTGACTACTTTGATGTCTATCAGAACTACGTCATCCGTTGTAAGGAGCGGGACGATCTGGTGGCCCATCTTCGAAGCTCAGGTGTGGAAGTGCTCATATCCTGGCCTAAACCACTCCACAAGCAGAAAGCCTTGGGTCTTAGCCATTTCAATTTGCCAATGACTGAACGTATTTCGGCAGAGGTTGTCTCCTTGCCCATGTACCCCGAATTGACTGATGAGGAAGTAAAATTCGTTATCGAGACGGTGAAGAAATTTTTTGTTTAAAATCGTCCATAGCACTATGACTTTAATATAATTGACAAAGATAGAATAGAAAGGGAGCTATGGGAATCGATTATAGTTCTGTAACAGAGGTCCCAGGAAATAGAGTTACCCGTGAGCAGTTGGCCAGGATGTTTCACCGGTACTGTTTTGCCGCCAGTTTTTGTGAGGGCAAAGATGTTTTGGAGGTGGCATGCGGAGCTGGTCAAGGATTAGGCTATTTGGCCCGCAGAGCCAGACGTGTGGTTGGGGGCGATTGTACAGAAAAACTGGTACGTGCTGCCCGGGATTATTACAAAGACCGAGTGGAGGTGTATCATCTTGACGCCCATCAACTTCCATTTGAAGACAAAAGCTTTGACGTGGTGATCCTCTACGAAGCAATTTATTATCTGGCACAACCGGAAAAATTCCTTCAGGAGGCGCGTCGGGTCCTTCGAGAGGGAGGAGTTCTGCTTATTGCCACCGCAAATAAAGATTGGTCAGAATTTAACCCAAGTCCTTTTAGTACTCGTTACTTTTCGGTACCAGAACTTAAGGAGCTCATAAAGAATAATGGTTTTAAGGTGGAATTTTATGGTGCCTTTTCGGCTTTGCCCAAAGGTGTCAAAGAAAAGACCATCGCAACCATCAGAAAAATTGCTGTCGCTCTTCACCTCATACCAAAAACCATGAAGGGTAAGGAATTTCTCAAGAAAATTTTTTATGGCAGGTTGCTACCATTGAAAGAGGAGATTGAGGAGGGTGTTTGTGAATATTTGCCTCCTCAGCGCATCTCCTCTGATAGTCCTAATTTTGAATATAAGGTTATTTATGCTGTAGCACGGATCTGAGGAGTTAGACTAAATATTAGCAAAGGGCAAAAGGCATGGAAAATGACAAGAAGAGGGATCAAGGGTATAAGAGGCTAGCAATCTACCAGAAGGCTCATGACTTGCTTCAAGTGCATGAGGTGACTTTGGGTTTGTCTAACACAAGGATCTACAGACAAAGATGATTTTTTTAGAAGAAATACATGAAAGGCAGGCCCCAATTTACAAAGATGAAAGGGGCATGATAAGAGATCTAAAGGCCTTTTCTGTCGAGGAGCTTCATATTGCCACTATGCAATCAAGTGCTATTAGAGGTGATCATATCCATGAGAAGGATGAGATTATCTGTATAATTGGAGGTAGTGGAATATGTGAAATCATTGTGCAGGATGAAATGTCTGGAAAAAGAGAAAAGGTCCTTGTAGAAGGAGATATGAAGACATATAGAATAAAGGCTGGACTAAAACATATAGTAAGAAACACGGGGAACGATGCCTTTTACCTTGTTTGTTTTTATGAATAAGGAGAAAGCTATCATCTACCTATAGATCACAGTTCAATACAGAAGGCCATCCATTTCATAGACTATATGACCTCCCAAGTTTCCCTTTCATATCCACACCATCCGCACCGATAACGGCCAGGTTCCACTGGCATGTTGAGGATCTGGCGATTCGGCGTGTCTATATCAAGCCCCGAAGCCCTCGGCTGAACGGCAAGGTGGAGCGCTCCCATGAAACGGATGAGCGGGAGTTCTATCAGCTTTTGACCTATGAGGAACGAAACCGCATCTATTAGAAGGCCGACATAGAAGCTTTTCTCTTCCAGCCACTTGCGGAGATCTAAGGATTTCCGCGCTGGATCATCCTCCTTGCCCTTCTGAGGGATTTGTCATGAACACGGGAAGGCATATCTTGAAGCTCAATCTCTGGATAATGCTGGGTCTGGATGCCTTCTTTGTGGTGATTTCATTTTTAGGTGCCTATTTGATTCGGTTCGAGTTCGCTATCCCTCCGAACGAATTGGACAGGATCCGCGTCACCCTGCCTGTTGTTCTCCTAGTGAAGATGCCCACCTTCGCTTTCTTTCACCTGTATCGGGGAATGTGGAGATACACGAGCCTTGTGGACCTGATCAGCGTGGTCAAGGCGGTCTTCACATCGTCGTCCGTGATTATAGCCCTTATCCTTTTAGTGCACCGCTTCCAAGGCTATCCCCGGTCGGTCTTCTTCATCGATGGGCTCCTGACCCTGATCTTCATCGGGGGCATCCGGGTGGCTATCCGGCTCTATTTTGCCCGCGGCGCAGGGGTGGATGTTTTCCCTGCCATCCGACGATGGGGAAGAGGAGACCGAAAAGGCCTCTTGATCATCGGTGCCGGGGATGCTGGGGAGAAGGTCTTGAGGGAGGTCCGGGACAACCCTGGGCTCAAGTACGAGGCCGTAGGGTTCCTGGACGATGACCCCAGGAAGAGGGGGAAGGCCATCCACGGGGTCCCTGTCCTGGGTGCGGTGGACGACATCGACCGCTTGAAAGTGGACTTCGACGAGATCCTTATCGCCGTCCCCTCGGCCAGGGGGGACCAGATGCGGAGGATCGTAGCTGCCTGCGAGAGGACCGGAAAGCGATACCGGACCGTGCCGGGGATCGGGGAGCTCATCAACGGGAGGGTCTCCATCAAGGCCGTGCGTGAGGTCACCCTGGAGGACTTGATCGGCCGCGAGGAGGTCCGTTTGGACCAAGAGGAGATCGCGGCCTATCTCAAGAACAAACGGGTCCTAGTCACAGGCGCTGGGGGCTCCATCGGATCCGAGCTGGTGAGGCAGATCTGCCGGTTCCATCCCCAGGCCCTGGCCCTGGTGGATGTGAGCGAGCTCAACCTCTTCCGGGTGGAAATGGCGTGTCAGCAGATCTTCGGGTACGTGGACCAGGCCGGATACCTAGCGGACATAAGGCAGAAAGGGACCCTGGAGCGGGTCTTCAGGCGGTTTCTCCCTGAGGTGGTCTTCCACGCGGCCGCCTACAAGCATGTGCCCATCCAGGAGATGCATCCTTGGGAGGCCGTCTATGCTAATGTGCTCGGCACCCGAAACGTGGTGGAGCTTTCAGTGGAGTTCGGGGTGGAGAGGTTCGTGTTGGTCTCCACGGACAAGGCAGTGCGGCCCCACAATGTGATGGGGGCCACCAAGCGGGTGGCCGAGATGCTGGTGGAGTGCATGCAGGACAACGGGCGGACCCGTCTTATGGCCGTCCGTTTTGGAAACGTGGTGGGAAGTTCTGGCTCGGCAGTCCCCATCTTCCAGGAGCAGATCGCACGTGGCGGTCCTGTGACCGTGACCCACCCCGAGGTGACCCGCTACTTCATGAGCATTCCCGAGGCTGCTCAGCTTATCCTCCAGGCCGGGGCCATGGGAGAGGGGGGCGAGATCTTCATACTGGATATGGGAAAGCCCATCCGCATCTTGGATCTGGCCCGGGATCTCATCCGGCTCCACGGTTACGAGCCCGACCGGGACATCCCCATCCAGTTCATCGGCCTCAGGCCTGGGGAGAAGCTCTACGAGGAGCTGATCACAGAAGGGGAGGGGATTGTGGCCACGGCCCACGAGAAGATCTTGGTCTTGCGAGGTAATGCCTGCGACCCCTCCCATCTCAACCAAAAGGTAGACGAGCTCCTTAAGATCGCCGCCACCTTTGATGCCGCCGCCATAAAGAGCAAGCTCGCCGAGATCGTCCCCGACTACACCCCCGCCCCCTGACCCTCCACCTCTCTCCCCATAATCCCCCCCAACCCCTACCAACAACCCACCACGAATTAGGAACCACGAACCAAGAACCACGAACTAAGAACCACGAACTAAGAACCACGAACTAAGAACCACGAACTAAGAACCACGAACTAAGAACCACGAACTAAGAACCAAGAACTCTTTTACCCATTTTCCCTCAAGGGACTTTTGGGTAAATAGTACATCCCACGTCTTCCCCTCGAATTTCGCTCCAAGTTCCCCCGCCCTTGGCGGGGCTCCATACCAATCCGCCCCCTACCCTCTAGCCTTGTGTTTTGCTAATCCGCCCCAAGCTCTTACGCCTTCTCCGCCAAGGGCGGATGCGCCATGCGCCTCACGTCGTTTCAGACTTGCTCAAGCCACTTATGTTTTAGAAACCACGAACCAGGAACCAGGAACTAAGAACCAGGAACCACGAACCAACCACCAGGAACTAGGAACACGGGGTGCTGGGATTCAGGAATTTCGATAATTACGGATTCAGTTCTGCCGAATCTATCCAGTCCTCTAATGAGACATTCAAGGACAGGTTCCTTGCCTTTAATTGGGCCAAAAAGTCCCATGGGCTCCATTTCAGTTCCTGGCAAACCTCCATTTGGCTCAACTCTCCGCGAACGTATTTCATCAACAACCGGTCTTGCTTGTCCGCGGAAAATCCTTTTCGCAGAACTTCTCGCAAATAGGCCGATCGATCCAGCTTCAGTTCTTTAACAAATTGGTCTATTTCATTTAAAAGGTCTTCAGGTATCCTTATGGTTGTTGGTTTTGCCATATTTTTCCTCCATCAGCGAGACCAAGGCATCGGCAATGATCTCAGGCGAATATCTTCCAATCTTTCCGAGCTTTTCGAGGGAGCTGCGTGCCTTTTTGAATGATATTTTCTGTAATCTAAACAATTCGACAACAATCTTGGGCGTAATGATAAACGGAACCTTCAAGAACCTTGCAGCCTTGATCGCCTTACCATCATCTGTGGCAAGTAGTGATTTTCCTAATTTCATCGCCAGTAACAATGCTTCTTCTTCCCCCTGGTGAAGCGATATGGGCAGGGGAAACCCGGCGCTGCCAGGGCTTTGAACTGTTATGGTTCCCTTTGAGATCAGACCTGAAATCAGGGCGGCATCCGGATACTTTTTGACCAGATCTTCTGATGCCACCTCGGCGGCCGCGGCCGTTGGCACAAATACATTGAACAGGCCGCAGACTATCTCCAGCAAACTACATTTGGCTAGTAAAATCAGGGAGCTACTATCAACTATCATCCGGCGCATTGGTCATCCGACCGTTGTACACGATTTAGCGAAAAAGTACACGGGATGCGTCAGATTGTCAAGAGCTAATATAATGACTGTGGGAGTGAAAGGGGCCACCCACTAAAGGGCGAGTCACCCATTTGAAAATAAGGACAGCGACCATTTAGTAAACTTTTCCTGGAAAGCACAGGACTACTTCTGTAAACCATCGCATGTGAAACGGTTCGAATTAATTCCGTCACATCTGGAGTGAAGGGAGGAGAGGTTTGACTTGAGATCAAGTGAAAGAGGAGGCAAGTTCTAACATTTGACACAAAATAGGGATTTTATGATATCCAAAGGTAAAATGTGTAACGAGGACCATCCGAGTCGTCCTCTTTGGGATTGAGGCGAGATGAATCTGGCTTGTCTGCTTTATTTGGTTTGTTTGGTTGATCTGGTTATGTCTTACCCATTTCCGCCCAAGGCAGTATTGGGTAAATGGCTCAAAGTTCCATTGCTTGTAGGATGGCCTTTTAGGCAGGTGCCTCAGATTCATATCGTTAAAATGGACTCGTTGGGCCTTTACCCATTTTGCCTCAAAGCAATTTTGGGTAAAAATCTTCTGTCCCTTCAAGACACCCCATTACCTGCTCCTGGTCAAGCCAGATTTTTGTACCATCCCTTCCTCGAACTTTGCCAAGCCGATTGTGTTTAGAAACCCCGAACCAAGAACGAAGAACGAAGAACCAAGAACGAGGAACAAGGAACCAGGAACCAACAGGACGACCACAGCTCCTCTTTCCAAATCGCAGCAGATGGCATCAAGGTTGTTCAGTAAGAGGGCAAGCTGATCCTCTGGACGGGGCCCGGTTTGTCTCCGGAACAAAATCACGGAGGGTTTCTTGTCCTCCCGCAGGGCAAGCAAATTGCCGAAATCTGCATAAGAACACGCTCTCCGGAGGCTGCTTTTGCACAGATCTCCTCGTGAGTGGAGCTTTGCATGCCATAATCTCTTAGATGGACGGCATCGTGGCCCGCACGGATCAATCCTTCAGCCAATTTTGGAGAAAGGGCACTGTCTACCAAAAATTTCATCCGGCAACCACCAGGGGCAGCTCTCGCTCACGCAGTGCCTCAGCGGCGTACATCAAGGCCTCTCTGATGTCTTGAACTTCAAGGTCCGGATAAGCCTCGAGTACCTCTTCTACAGTCATTCCCTCTGCCACCATGCCCACCACAGTGGAGACCGGTATTCTCAGTCCACGGATACACGGCACCTCGCCCATCTGATGAGGGTTCACAGTGATCCGAGTGAACTTCATATCATTCCCTCCGGAAATGGGGTTTAACGTAGGACAAGAGATTGAATCCTTCTTACGAGTCATATTCCGGAACGAAATCCGCGTCAAATTTTTCCATTCACGAGGATGCCGAATTCCCAAATCTACCATCCCTGGTCAAGCCACCTTTGTGTAGGGTAAAAGAATATGTAGCTGCGCACGTCCTTACTTTTCCCCCCCGAACGACCGCTGGGTGGATACGAGGTATCTTGGGATGTCCCACTAGAGTCCCGTCTCGAGGCTTGTGAGAATTTTCGCCACGGGGATGGGCCATTTTTGGAAGAGCTGCCTTAGGCCAAGAGATCAGAGAGGAAGTATTTCTTACCCATTCTCGCTCAAGGGACTTTTGGGTAAATAGTACATCCCACGTCTTCCCTCGAATTTGGCTCCAAGTTTCCCCGCCCTTGGCGGAGCTCCATGCCAATCCGCCCATAGCCTCTAGCCTTGTCCCTTTCTAATCCCCCCCAAGCTCTTACGCCTTCTCCGCCAAGGGCGGATGCGCCATGCGCCTCACGTCGTTCCAGACTTGCTCAAGCCACTTGTTCTTAGAAACCAAGAACCAAGAACCAGGAACCAAGAACCAAGAACCAAGAACCAGGAACCAAGAACCAAGAACCAAGAACCAGGAACCAAGAACCAAGAACCAAGAACCAGGAACCAGGAACCACGCAAGCACCAAGAACCAAGCACCAGGAACCAGGCACTAGGAACCAAGCACCAAGAACCAGGAACCAAGAACCAAGAACCAAGAACCAAGAACCAGGAACCAAAAACAAGGGACTTTTGGGCAAAAATCGATCCTTCTTTCCCTCCCCCCGATTTCGCCGCCCCTCACTGTTCGCCTGGAGGGGAGGAGAGCTTGTCCATTTCCCCTCAAAGCATTTTTGTCTCAACTTTGACACTTCTGGAGGGGGATACTCCAGGGACAGAAGGCAGCTTGTGCTGACCGTGGTGATCACCCGAGAGGGCCTTCCCATCTACCATGAGGTCTTGCCTGGAAGCACGGCAGATGTGATTAGGCTTCGGCCCACCGTGGAGCTTCTCAGGAGCCGCTTTCGCATCAAGCGCTGCATCTTGGTGTGCGACCGGGGCCTTGTGAGTGAGGCCTACATCGTGGCCATTCGAAGGAGGGGAACCCAAGAAGCGACGAGCTCATTCAGAAGGGGCTCAGGGGCTTTGTGGAGGTAAAGGAGCTTGGGCTTTATGTCAAGGAAAGGGTAAAGGGCGATACCCGCTACATCCTGTGACACAACATGGAGGTGGCCAAAAGAAAGAAGGAGACACGGGAGGCCCCCTCTTCGCGAAGGTCCACCCGGAGATCGACAAGCTCGACCTGCGCTTTCTCAAGGGAGGGCTCGGCAGGGAGGAGCTCTACCACAGGGGGCTCAAAGTCCTGGAGTGCTACCGGCTGGAGAAGTATTTCTGCCCCAAGGTGGAGAAGGAGTCCCTCCTGATCATCACCACCATCCAGCAGCGCATCAAGGAGATCCTCCATGCAACGGATGTCCCCCTGCCGGAAAAAGTCATAGAAAATCAGCTGCTTGGCTGACAGGTAGTCACGAAATCCAAAAATACATCTAATAATTCCAATAACTTACAAATCGACTGTTAAACTCGGAACGTACCATCCATCTTTTCTTGTGCCCTGAATCCAGGCCAGATTCCTGGCCCAAGTGTGTTACAATTGAACGGATAGAGAGCTTGCGAACAGAATGAGTGAAAGTTATCATGCTTATATTAGCTATTGAGGGACACTATCAATAGGTGGAAGGTAAGGAAAGATGACCAGTGGTGTCCAAAAAATCGTATCACAATTGCGTAAAGACTTGCCTGATCTCCTCGCTGATCAGCCTGTTGAACTCGCCTATCTTTTTGGCTCAGCAGCGCGAGGGCAGACTACCCCTCTTAGTGATGTGGACATTGCTTTGGTCACAGAGCGGCCTTTACCTCCTCTGGCCCGACTGGACTTGGAACTTTATATTGAAACAGGACTGTCCAACGCGGGCATTCCCAAGGCCGACGTCCGCGTGATCAACGAGGCGCCGCCGGCTGTGCGTGGCCGCGTGGTTACAGAGGGCATTTTACTCTATTGCCGTGATACCAGGGTGCGGATGGCCTTTGAAATCCGGGCTCGCTCACAATACTTTGATCTGCAACCCCTACTGCGAGAGCAATTTAACACCTATGTGCAGGCTGCCCTGACCGATCTGCGAGCAAGGGGGCTCTATGACCGTTGATCCGACAGTGATCGGAGATCGTCTGAGGCGCTTGGACGAATACTTAGTAACACTGCGGCATCTGGCAGGGTTGCCACGCGAAAAGCTGACTCGAGACCCGGTGTTTTTGGGGAGCGCCGAGCGTTATCTTCAGGTAGCCATTGAAGCCTGTCTGGACATTGCCAATCACATTATTGCTGCTGAACGTCTAAGACCCCCTAGGGATTATGCCGATGCATTTTCGGTATTGTCGGAAACTGGCATCTTGCCTGTAGAGTTCCTGCCAGTAGCCCATCGAATGGCCCGTTTCCGGAATCGGCTGGTTCATTTGTATTGAGTTTAGACGCCGAAACTGTTTACGAGATCCTACAGAATCGCCTAGACGATTTTGATCGCTTCAAGGGTTATGTCCTGGCTTTCCTGGTTGACCGAGGCCTGACGGAACAATATTGATCGACCCTGGTGTGAAACGGCCGGCCGGCCCGCTTATCGGCAACCCGCGTTGGGACAGTAGAGACCTACGGCCTCATCGATGTCGGTTCTGGCTTTGATTTCTACGCCCTGCAAAAACTACACATTTCCGGAAAAAGTCATAGAAAATCAGCTGCTTGGCTGACAGGTAGTCACGAAATCCAAAAATACATCTAATAATTCCAATAACTTGTGGTCAATTTTTGGTATTTATTCACTGAAATTCGCCTCGACTTATAAAGCGATTGATTTGTCAAAGGCACTCTCCCACGGCTGGGAACTAAACTCGGAGCGGCGGTCCCGAAGCCTGCCTGCGCGGGCTGGAGTGGTCGGCGAAGGCCGACCCCTCAACAGCCTGGGGCAGCTTTGCAAAGATAGGTGTGGTTTCAACTGCCGATAGCTACCAAGTGAACGGTATGTGGCAGTGCATCCGGAGGCATGTGCGGGACGGTATGAGGAATTGTTGAGGCAAGTGGCTGAGAAGGGGAAAGGGAAAGTCCAGAATGGATGATGGAAAGAGGTTGACAGCCTTGTCTGGCCATGCCATGACGAGCATCAAAGTTGTTCAATTGAACAATAAAAGTAGCCAAAAGGACAACAGCGATGCTCCAAAGGCTTTTCACGTCTAGGGTTCGGGTGCGGCTCCTGACCCTGTTTCTCACCCATCCCGCAGAGGCATTCCACATCCGCCAGATCACCCGGCTCACGGGCGAGACGTACAACAATGTCCGCCAGGAACTGAAAAACCTGGCCCAACTGGGGCTGATCTTGCCGGAACGTCGTGCCAATGCCATCTACTACCGGGCCAATGCAGAGCACTTCCTGTTCCCCGAACTCAAGCGCATCATCTTGAAGACCGAGGCAGTGGGCGACGGGTTGAGGGAGGCACTCTCAGCATTGGGTGATATTCGCGTTGCCTTTCTCTATGGCTCCACAGCCAAAGGGACCGAACTGGCTTCCAGTGACATTGATATCATGGTTATCGGCGATGTTGACTTGGAGGCACTGGATGGCGCCATTGACCCCATTGAAGAGGAGATGTGCGGGACGGTGAATTACACCCTTTTCCATGTCGAGAAATGGCGGGAGCGGGTGGCTCAGGGGCATTTCTTCGTCACTGATGTCCTGACCCACGAGAAGATCTTCATGATCGGAGACGAGGATGAGCTATCAGCCCTTGGAGCGGGCGGGGCTGATTGAGCCCTATGAGGTCTCCCAGGCAGAGATCAGCGATCTCCTACATTACCCATTTCGCCTCAAGGGACTTTTGGGTAATTTTTTCTCCCAGCATCACCACCACCACCTCTTTACCCATTTCCGCTCAAAGCACTTTTGTGTAAATTTTGGCTCCTCCGGAAACAGGATAGCTTACCCATTTTGCCTCAAGGTATTTTTGGGTAGAAAATCAGTCGTTTTACCCCCGTTCGAAGCGCCAGACCTCATTCAACGGCAACAATATCATAACAACTTCGGGCGAAGGGATGCTGGTCTCGGAAATGCCGGACCATCGCCTATGCGCGGAAGTTTGCCAGCCAGCTCCGAGACTACGCCTTCTCCACTGCGGGCAATCGAAGGCTGCGGGCGCAAGTTACAAATGAAACGAATCTTTTTGGGTTCCTGGATGCAGCTCGGGGTTGTATGATTGCCTCAGTCAATGGCATGGACTATGCTTTAAAGTCGGATGTATTAAGCAAAAACTAATCAGCCAACATTTCTCTTGGTACATTCCTGCTCCTCATGGAAGTGTTAAATGGAAACAGTAAAAATGATCCTGGAACTCCCCCGAGACCTCGTGGAGGTCCTGAATGTCTCTCAGACTGAGACGGCAGCCCGATTGCAGGAGCTGATAGCCATAGAGCTTTTCCGAGAAGGGCAGATCTCATCCGGAAAGGCCGCCGAGATCCTGGGATGTTCTAAATTGGCCTTCATCCAACTTCTTGCGCGACGCGGCATTCCCTATTTCACCGAATCTTCCGAGGAACTGAAGGCCGATGTGGAGGCTGTAATGCCGATTTGTTACTGATTGACGAAATGTGGGGAAGAAGGATAGCTGAAGCCTGGGGCTTAAACAAGACAGGCACCATTGGAAGCTTGATTCTGGCCAAGAAACTCAGCCTGATCCCGGCAATAACGCCACTTCTGGACCTGCTTCAGGCCCATGGTTTTCATATGAGCGAAAAACTCTATCTATGCGCTAAATCATTGGCGGGTGAATCTGATCGAAAATGAACCCTCTCCAGGCTTAACTTTCCCCTTGTACGGCACTGGCGTGACTTCCGATAAAGGGATGTTGGTCTCGCAGAATGCCGAATTCATCGCTCATGAGCAGAAGCCTGCCACTCAGGCACGGTATCCTGCCCCCACTACGAGCATTCCGAGATGGGCTACAACTACCGCATGAGCAACATCCTTGCGGCCACCGGTAGAGGGCAGCTTCGGGTCCTGGATGAACATGTGGAGATGTTCGACTTCTACAAGGAAACCCTGGGAGGTCTTCCAGGGATCGGCTTCATGCCCGAGGCCCGGTGGGGCCGCTGCACGCAGTGGCTTACGGTCATCACCGTTGATCTGGCCGAATTCGGTGCCACGAGAGATGACATCCGCCCGGCCTTAGAGGCCCAAAACATCGAGTCTCGGTCCGTTTGGAAGCTCATGCACCTTCAGCCTATCTTTCGGGGTTTACCCATTTCCCCTCAAGGCAATTTTGGGTAAAAAGTCGATCGTTTCACCCCGTTCGACAGCGCCATGCCTCATTATTCACCAGCAGGGGAGCAATAGGGGCTATGTACCTAAAACAACAGGACATTTCTTTTGTTGTCAAGGGTAGGGTCTAAGTTAGGGATCGCCGCCAAACACCTATACGTGGTCGCCTTATAGGGTCACACTTTCATGCATTCGATAGAAGGCGCCCCAATCAATGCGTCGGCCTCCATATATGATGGGGCCATATCCACGAACGGGTTACGCTTGGACGGTCTGGGCCTCTTGATATGGAGTCTGGTTTCTCCAGACGTAGTATGCCCACCTGGAGGACCTTGTGTGCGGTGGCCACCATGGCCTTCGAGATCCACGATACAGACCGCCCGTAGCTCCTTGACGATCGGGACTATAGAATGTAAAAATGGAGTTGATAACGCCATAAAGGAAGCATAAATGGAGTTAAAGCGGCGATTTTTCCGTGCTCCCGCAGGCAGTTTTTTTCTCCTCGGTCCGCGTGGGACCGGGAAATCAACTTGGTTAAGGGCAGAGCGGCACGGCGCCATTTGGCTCGATCTCCTCGATCCCCAGACCCAGCGGCTCTACCTGGCCCGTCCGGAACGGCTGCGCGAGCTCGTCGCCGGGCAGCCACAGGCGGGCGAGGTCGTTATCGATGAAGTGCAGAAAGTGCCGGCCCTGCTCGATGTGGTGCATGAACTGGTGGAGAAAGACCGGGATTTGCGTTTCGTGCTTACGGGATCCAGCGCCCGCAAGCTGCGGCGGGGTAGTTGGAACCTACTGGCCGGGCGCCTGGTTGAAACAAGCATGCACCCCTTCATGGCCGCGGAGATGGGCGATACGTTCAGCCTCCAGCGGGCGCTGGAGGTCGGGCTCGTGCCCCTCGTATGGGGCTCAGCAGAGCCGGAGATGACGCTGCGCGCGTATGCCTCGCTGTACATCCGCGAGGAGGTGCAGGCTGAGGCGCTGGTGCGCGATGTGGGCGCATTTGCCCGGTTTCTGGAGGCCATCAGCTTCTCACACGGCTCAGTGCTCAATCTTGCCGAAGTGGCCCGAGAATGCCAAGTGGGGCGCAAGACGGTGGAGGGCTACCTTGGCATCCTGGAGGATCTTCTGCTGGCCTTTCGTGTGCCGGTCTTCACCAGGAGGGCCAAGCGCCACCTGGTGGCGCACAGCAAGTTCTATTACTTCGATGCGGGGGTGTATCGCTCTCTTAGGCCCGCGGGTCCGCTGGATCGGCCCGAGGAGATTGAGGGCATGGCGCTGGAAGGTTTGGTCGCCCAGCACCTGCGTGCCTGGATCGCCTACCGGGCCTCGGGCGCGCGGCTTTATTATTGGCGCACCAAGTCGGGCAGCGAGGTGGATTTCGTCCTCTATGGTCCGGATGTCTTCTGGGCCATTGAGGTGAAACGCGCCGCAAGTGTGCACGGCAAAGATCTGCGGGCCCTGCGCGCTTTTCGAGAGGACTATCCCGAAGCAGAGGTGTGCCTGCTCTACCTAGGCAGGGAACGCCTGGCCATCGACGGCATTCCGTGCATCCCCTGCGAGGATTTCCTGAGGCACCTGCATCCGGATCGGACTGAGCTCTGGCCATGATGTTGCCGCAGACGGCTTTTCGATATTTACCCATTTCACCTCAAGGCACTTTTGGGTAAAATCTCTTTGCCCTACGCCACAGGAGTGGTTCACGCACTAATTCGCCCAATCTGGGTCAAGCCGGTTTGGAGCAAATCCTGGTTGCATTTTTACTCATTTTTGCCTAAGGCTTATTTGGGTAAAAACCTGCTTGTTTCATTTCTGGGCAATCCGGGGGGCCTTCCGGGCTCCCTGACGATGGTTTTCCGGTGCAGCCATGGATCCACTTGAACTGATCAGAGAGGGCAAGATAAAGAGATACTTTCGGGCCACTAGGAAACTGAATGTCCCCAATCTAATTTCCCACATTACCCAAAGGGCGGCGGGCAAGGAACTATTGTTTTTGGAAGATGGGGACTATCTGTTCATGTTAGGGCTCCTGAAGGAGATCGCTCAGAATTATTCGCTCAGAATGTATGCTTTTTGCCTCATGCCGAACCACGTGCATTTACTGCTCAGTCCAAAGGAAGGGAACCTCTATGATGCCATGCGGGATCTGTTTTCCAGATACGCCCTGATGTTCAACCGGAAATATGAAAGAAAGGGTCATCTCTTTGGCGGGCCTTACAGACAGGCTGTCTGCATGGAGGACAGCTACCTTTTGGCCGCCTCTCTCTATATACATCTGAATCCCGTGAAGGCTGGTCTGGCCCTCGATCCTTTAGGTTACCGATGGTCGTCCTGTCGATTATATTGTGAGGATAGTGCCCCGAGATCCTTCATAGATCCCAATTTTATCTTGGAGCTGTTGTCCGGAGATGAGGTTGCGCCCAAAGAGAGATATCAACTTCTGCTGAAGGAGGGTGGCGCGTTAAAGCTAGGAGAAGTCTTGGAGCAGGAAGATACCATAGAGCGCTTCCGCTCCAGTCTTGCCTCCAAATTTCCTTCTCTTTTCAAGCTGGTAGCCAAGAAGACGCAGATATCCAGATCTTTGGGCATCGACCTACCAAGTATGGAGGAGTTGGAAAGACAGATTGAAGCCGTCAGAAAGGGTCATTTCCATAGCAAGCCTGAAAGTAAAAAGGCGAAAAAGTACCTTATTGAGCAGCTCATTGCCCGTGGTTATAACCGGACGGAGATAGCGGAGCGATTAGGAGTGTCGCGGAAGACTGTTTATAACATCCTGAAATCTCAGCCATAAAGGATGCTTTCTTACCCATTTGAGCTCAAGGCAATGTTGGGTAAGACACACCCTCCACCCCATCAGCTCCCAGCAAACTCCAAGACAACCCTGACTTTGACGTTACCCTGGTCAGGACTGGCGCCCCTCTTCACTTTGCAGTCAATCCATGCCAACTTCTTTCTCGAATAATCTATTTTTATTGGAAAGCTCTAATGGCTGAAGAAAAGAACATCTTAATAAAAAGAATCTCTAATATTCTATCCAATAAGAATTACATCCCATTTGCTTATATTTTTGGGTCATTTACTTTCCGAGAAAATTTCAAGGATATTGATGTGGGTATTTTTATTAGTATTTTAGCAAGATTATTTGCGACCTTTTAGGATTTATACGCGCTATAATATAATTCCATCAAAGTAACAACACAAATTCCAATCGGATCGTGGAAATGTCGTCTCAAATTTTTCTCTATAACAGGATGGCCCTTGTGTGTAGATAATTGTATCCGTATCCAGGAGATACATTAGAGCCCTTCCTGTAATTTTTTTAAGTTCTTTCGGCCACTTTTGATATCAGCGATCAATTTTTCTGCTGATTTTTCATCCTCCCATGACCCGGCGATTTCCAAGAGCACCTGGGCTGGCGTCTTGGCTGTACAGAAGTGATGCTTCTTAGCCAGATATTCTTTAATAAGAAAATGGACCTGTTGACTTATAGAGCGATGTTCTTCAGCCGCGAGTTTCTTTATCTCAGAGTATAATTCATCTTTAATTCCTTTAATCTGGAGGTTAGCCACCCTTGCGTCTCCTGCAATTATTAATTTTTCACCAAATGGATGAAATGATCAATCTTGGATGAAGATGAATTTTCGCCCCGTTTTTCAGTCCAAGGCAATTTTTGGCGAAATTTTACCCATTTCTGGCTTGAGCCGAAATGGGTAAAATTACCATGGGGGAGGGGGGTGAGATCTCCATCTGTGTTTTGAAGGTGGTCGATGGAATAAATTTTCCATAGAGACATGAGGGGGGATGTAAAACTACTGGGCTTGACTACGAATACCAGTCCTCAACTCTAAGGCCTTTGATCCTTGCGAATTCTTTAGCATTATGGGTGACAAGGGTGGCATTGTGAGATAAAGCCACGGCCGCAATCAAAACATCATATGGGCCGATTGGAATGCCCTTTTTTTCGAGTTCTACCCTTATGTCTGCAGCGCATCGGGCTTCTTCATATCCGAAAGGAAGCACAGATACGGCACTCAGAAACTCCCCTAGTTGTTCCCGCCTTTTTCGAGAATGACGGGATTTGGCGATTCCGACATCCAGCTCATATATGACGATGGTGGGGATTCCGATTTCCTTGGGCGGACGAGCAAGGAGTTGGCGGCTTACTCCGCCCATTCCTTTGAAAAAGTAGATTACGGTATTGGTATCGAGCACATACATCAGAGTGGCTCCCTATCCGTATCGCTGGTCTGAAACCGCCGAAGCTCCTCGGCCAGAGGGAAATCCTTCCAGGCCCCTGCCAGCTCCTTAACAGTATTTGGCCATTGTTGGGCCGCTTTCTCTCGGATGAGCTCTGCGATCCAGCGGCTTTTGGAAAGGCCGCTCTTTTTCACCAAGGCGTTGAGTTTTTTTTCGGTCTCTTCATCAAGATAAATGGTGAGCTGCCCCATGGCATATGGCCCCCTGTTTTGTGTAATATATTTTATCATATATTATGAGTTCTCCCGTTTCCGGTCAAGCCAATTCGGGTTTCGGGTATTGTAGGAGAGAGAGTGATTTACGATTTACCATGATCTTCGGGCGGGTTTTCAGATTTCTTCTCCTGGCACTCTGGCTGTGAGCCCTTCCACCCGAGCGAAATGCTTGTGGTCAAACGTGTAGACGACCTCCAGCCCTTGAGCGAGCGACCAAGTCGCGTTGTATGCATCGATAAAATCCACGTTTCTGTGGGCATACTAGAGGATTAGCCCGGAACATTCGCGAAAGACCGCGGAATTATTTGGGGGCTTCGCTCCCAAAGGCTCAGGATATTCTACGACAGGCCCTTGGGGGGCCTTTCCCGGCCCGGCAGGATGGTTGAGGAAAAAATGCGACGGTGAAATGTGTTGTCATTTTAAATGGTTACCTCGCATTATTCCGGTATTGGCGAACAATGCGAGTTAGCCTTCCGCGTCAAATTTCTTTCCCCTGGATGCAGGAAAGACTCTCCCAGCAAATTGAAACCATGCAAGGCGTAATATGACCTAATACATGAGCAAAGCAAATTTAACCTACTAAAATTATAGTATTATACTTGGATTTAAAAAAGCGCTTGACAAGGCCGTGGGGGTTTGATATGGACCCATGTTGCTAAGCTCAAGGTCGGCTTTGCAACAGGGTCACGGAAGCCCTTCTGAGGTCATGAATGCCTCGGAAGGGCTTTTTTGTTGGTGGATGAGACCGAACCCTTGGAGGGTCTTCCATGAAAGAGCGAAGTTTGATTGGAGTGGGAGTCTTCTGGGTGGTTTTTGCTCTTTCATGCGGTGCAGTGGCCAAGGCCGATCCCCTTTGGGGTCCAAGGCGGTGCTCTGTGGGATGGCCCCATGTGTATCTTTCCGTTCATCTGGTTGAGGTTTCCGGGGCTCAAGAGGGCCTGCTCCGGGTAAGGAAGGTGGCCTCAAGTAGGGTCCCCCGGGGAGGAGTTGTGGGGGTCAATGCCTAAGTGGTTTCGCCTAGAGCGTTTTTTTCAGGAGATGCGGACGTCTTAGAAAGGAAAATCCAGCTTCGTGAAATCAACGTCTTGACGATCTTTCTACAGGGTCCTGCGGGTTCTGAGGTGGAGGTTGAGATTGACGCGATGGTGAGTAGTCCTCCTCCACCAGAAGTGGAGTTTCGGGCAGAGCCCGAACGGATCGAGCTGGGTCAGAGTACTATCCTGAGTTGGAGCACTCGGTATGCCCAGCAGGTTCGGATCGAGCCCGGGGTGGGTGATGTGGCCTTGAGCGGATCTGTGGAGGTTTCACCCACTAAGACCACCACCTATGTGTTGACGGCCACAGGGGAGGGAAGCACAACGAGCGAGTTTGCGGAGGTCACCGTGGTCATCCCCCCGCCCACGGCTGAACTGAGAGCCGAGCCTTCGCAGATCTCGCTCGGTCAGTGCTCCCTCCTTGTGTGGTCGTCGACCTATGCGGAATCGGCCTGGATCAAGCCAGGAATAGGGGATGTGCCGCTGAGCGGCTCTTTGGATATTTGCCCCCAACAGGACACTACATACAGGTTGACGGTGAACGGCATTGGGGGCACGGCGACGGCCGAGGTCACGGTTGAGGTCACACAGCCACAAGTTGGCTGTGACGAGGGGGGTGGGGATTTTGAGCTAGAAGTGGATATGCCCTTGGACGGAGATCTCATTTCCAGAGAAGACGGCCCTTGCATTCCTGTATCTGGATGGATCGCCTCAGGGGTGGGATTTGAGAATCAAGAGGGTGCAGAGGTCTTCGTAAACGGAAACCCAGCCCAGGTATATGGCGATGCCTTCAGTGGAGATGTGTGCCTGGGGTTTGGTGAGAAGAGGATTTTGGTCGAAGCCCAGTACATAGAGGAGGAATGTTTTGAGGAGTGTTGGGAGGAAGGTGATGAGACGGTCTGCAACGAGGTGTGCGAATGGGTAGAACAATACGCCTGGAGGGAGCTTTGCGTGTATTTGGGTCATGCCTCTCCAGTGGATCTCATGATCACCGAGCCCCCAGACAACATTACGGTGAGAGATCCTGAGATCTCCGTAAAAGGAATTGTATTCCCCATGAAGCCTCTGTTGCCGTCGCGGGTCAGGAAGCTGTGGTCTCACCAGAAGGTAGGTTTGCCGGGGCGGTAAGGCTCTCTGCAGGTCCCAACACCATAACCGCCGCTGCCACCTACGGAGGAGATACCGTCTCCGATACCATCACAGTCACCTATGAGGCCCCGGCGCTTCCCAGCATCCGCATCACCGATCCCCTAGATGATGCTGTGCTTCACCATACACCAATCACGGTCTCGGGGAACGTAGACGACGAGCAAGCCGAGGTGACCGTAAATGGCATTAGTGCGGTTGTGAGCTCGGGAGGCTTTCGGGCTGTAGGTGTCCCCTTGGATCTGGGTCCTAACACCATCACGGCCACGGCTACCAATCCAGCCGGATCAACTTCTCATACCATCACCGTGACCTTGGAAGAGCCCTCGGTCCCCGAGGTGCGGATCACGAATCCCTAGCATTGGTCATTTGTGACTGAGTCGAGGATTTCGGTCTCAGGATACATAAGTGATGAGACGGCCCAGGTGTGGGTCAATGGCGTCCGTGCATCTGTGGAGGGTAATTCCTTCAGGGTCGAAGGCGTTCCTCTTGAACCAGGAGTCCATCGGCTTGAGGCCGCGGCCACAAATTCTCTGGGCACGGCCTTTGACAGCGTTAAGGTGGTCTTGGAGTTCCAATACCAGGAACAGCCAGAGGGATCCTTCGGTGCCTATTACGAGGATTTGGTTCCTGCAGATTCCCTGGTGGCCCATTATGAGCCCGATCTCTTCTCCGTAATCACGGGCCGCGTTTTGGATGAAAAGGGGCAGCCACTGAGCGATGTGGAGGTATCCATTTTAGGCCATAAGGAATACGGAACAGCCTTCACCGATCCGGAAGGGAGGTTCTCCCTGCCTGTGGAGGGAGGCTGTGTGCTTACGGTGGTCTTCGAAAAGGAAGGACTGATAACGGCCCACAGAAAAATCGAGGTCTTACCCAACGAGATCGCCCTGGCCGATTCCGTGGTGATGATCCCAAGAGATCCGGTCTCTACAACGGTGGTCTTCAACGGTGATCCGAACACGGTGATCACCCACCGAAGCTCTCTCTTTGCCGACGCCTGGGGGAGTCGGTCCTGTACATTGGTCTTTACGGGCGATAACCGGGCGTGGGTCTTGGACGAACGTGGGAGGGCAGTGGAGGAGCTTTCGTCGATCACGGTTCGTGCGACCGAGTTTCCCTCTCCTGAGTCGATGCCTGCCAAGCTCCCCCCTGAGTCTGCCTTCACCTATTGTGTGGAGCTCGAGGTTGAAGGCCGGAAGCGGGTGCGTTTTGAAAAGCCTGTTGTGGTCTGGGTCGACAACTTTTTGGGCTTTTCCGTGGGAGATGCGGTCCCCGTGGGTTATTACGACAGGGACCGCGGTGTGTGGGTCCCTTGGGACAATGGTATTGTGGTCCGTCTTTTGGATACGGACTCGGACGGGGTGGTGGATGCTCTTGACACCGATGGCGACGGTCTTCCAGACGATCTCGATGCAGACGGCGCCTTTGATGATGAAGTCAAAGGACTGGAGGATCCACAGAGCTACACTCCTGAGGCGACGTTCTGGCGGATGGAGGTTCCACACTTCTCTCCGTGGGACTGCAATTGGCCTTATGTATTTCCGGAGGATTACGTATTTCCCAATCCTCCAGGCTTGACTTATGTGGATCATCAGATGCCCTCCGAACGCGACTGCACCAGGCCTGCGGGCTCCTATGTGGAGGAGCGCAGCCGTATATTGCATGAGGAGGTTCCTGTTCCCGGAACAGGGGTCCTCCTGCACTATGCCAGCAACCGCACCAAGGGAGCCGGATACGGTCTTTCAGTGCCCGCAAGCGGAGACACTGTTCCTCAGAGCTTAAAGCGCATTATCGTGCAGGTCAGGATGGCTGGAAGGAGGTTTTATCAAGAGCTGGAGCCGCTGCCCAATCAGGTGGCCGAGTTTTTCTGGGACGGCTTGGACGGCCTTGGGCGGCCTTTTCCCGGGCCTTTGAAAGCCGATGTCCGCATCGGGTTTGTGTACGACGGGGTCTATGCCTCACCTGCTTCCTTCAGGCGTGCGTTCGGCCGCTCCGGGGGCCTGGCGACCCGCATTCGGTCCCGCCAGGAAGTGGTAGCCTGGAGACGGGACAAGGTTCTCGTGCACCCGGCCTTCACGGTGGTGAAGAAAGGCGGGGGGCTTATTGCAGACGGCTGGACGATTTCCATTCATCACGCCCTCAACCCTGAGGACCCCCACCACATTGCACAAAGGTGACGGGACCAAGGTGCAAAGCGTGGTGCCAAACGTCTGGGTGACGGATACGGAAGCCGGAGGAGGAGATATTGCGGGAACACAGGCAGACGGCCGACCTGCAGTTGAGGCGAAGCTTGAGAGTCGCATGGGTGTGGCCTTGGACGCCCGCGGGAACCTCTATGTAGTGGAATACTTCGGCTATCGTGTGCGGAAGGTCCTTCCAGAAGGGGCCATATACACAGTGGGTGGCTGCGGGACAGGGGGATATTACGGAGACGGTCTGCCCGCACTGGAGGCGGCCATTGGCTATCCTTCAGATGTGGAAGTGGACGGCTAGGGCAACATCTATATATCGCAGTTTCCTTACGATCGAATCCGGATGATTCATCCAAGCGGAGTTGTCCTCCGCATTGCAGGAGGTGACCTGTCCGGTTTTGGGGGCGACGGAGGCCCGGCTACTGAAGCCCACCTCAATGAGCCTTACGATGTGGCCGTAGACGATCAAGGAAACATCTACATCGCGGACCGGGGCAATTATCGTATCAGGATGGTGGATCCCAGCGGCATCATCAGGACGGTGGCGGGCAAGGGCCAGATGGCGGGAAGTGACCAGGACGGCATCCCCGCAGTGGAGGCCCAGATCGGCTCGCCCACAAGCCTCGCCATCGATCAAGCGGGCAATCTCTATTTCACCGAAGGACTTCGCGTTCGGAAGGTGGATTCCAGGGGAATTATTTCCACTGTGGCGGGAACAGGCACCTCTGGATACAGCGGTGATGGGGGCCCGGCCATAGAGGCCTAGTTCCACACGATCTCCGATATCGCTGTAGGTCTTAAGGGTGAGCTATACCTTGCCGAATTTGGAAACAAAGTAGTCCGAAAGCTCGCTCCAGTATACACCTTCTCTCAAAGGCTGGGCGGCGATGACCTCCTTTTTGCCGAAGATCCCGGAGTCGGATATCTTGTGGAAGCCTCCTCGGGCCGTCATAAGGAGACCTTGGATCTGGATACCGGAAGGACTCTCTTTGAATTTCATTATGATGAGGATGGGAGGCTTTCTGCAATTTCGGACCGGTTCGGCAATCGGATGACCTTGGAGCGGAATGCAGAGGGGGCGGTCACTGCCATAGTCTCGCCTCATGGTGTGAGAACCCATTTGACAGTGGATGAACAAAACCATCTTGTCGGTATCAGATATCCGGACGGAGGGGAATATCGGTTTGAGTACAGCCCCGAGGGCTACCTCCTCTCCAAGACCGATCCCGAAGGCAACCGATTCGAGCACAAATACAGCCCTTTCGGGAAGCTTTTGGAAGTATCGGATGAAGGTGGCGGCCGCTGGATGTATACCAAATATGGCGAGACGGACGGGCAGGTGGCCACCGAGGTTATCTCCGCCGAAGGAGACAAGAGGGTATATCGAGACCTGGAGAGCTCTACCGGAGCCTACAGCTCTACCATTACGGACTCTGCCGGGGATGTCACTACGTTTGAGAGCTCAGCCGACGGCCTCTGGGCGGCCAAATGCCTGCCATGCGGCACAGAGGTAACCTTCGGCTATGGTCTCGATCCCCTTTATGGCTTTCAGTATATCCGTCAGAGGCGCGAGCGGCTGCCATCAGGCTTGGAAAGGGCAGTTTTAAGGGAGCACATTTACGAGGATCGAGACGAAGACGAGGTGGCGGATCGAATCATCCGTTCCGTAACCGTAAACGGGAAAACCGTGACCCTGGAAGAGAACCTCCTTCAGTCCGTAAGAATTCTTACTCGGCCTTCGGGAAGAACTGTGGAGGAAAGATACCATCCCAACACATTGCTTACCTTGAAGCGGCAGGTGCCAGGGCTTCATGACACTTTCTTCGATTACGATATTAAGGGAAGGTTGACCTCAGTGACGATCGGCACCCGCACCACAAGTCTCACCTATGACGATCAAGGCAATCTTGCATCCATCACCGATCCTTTGGGTCGCAGGACCGCCTACGAATACGATCCAGTGGGGAGGCTTGTAGCCGTGCACAAGCCGGATGGGGGGTGATGTGCTCTTCAGGTACGATCTAAGCGGCAACTTGACCGTTCTCACCACTCCATCTCGGGTGGACCACGGCTTTACATACGACAGACGAAACCTCAATACCGCCTACCTTCCGCCGCTTAGCGGGAGCTACCTGTACGAAGACGACCGGGATCGGAGGCTTACGGCGGTCCTCTTTCCCTCGGGCCGCAGGATCCAAAACGTCTACTCCCAGGGGAGGCTGGAGAAGATAAGGACCCCCGAGGGGACAGCGGATCTGGCCTACGGCTGCAGCAGAAGGCCCGTGGCTATAGCCAAAGGGGGGGGAAGGGCTCGAGTATGGATATGACGGCCCTCTTTTGACCTCGGAGATCTGGAGTGGGACCTTGAATCAAGCTCTCTCCTATACTTACGACGATGACTTCCGGGTGAGAGCCTTCACCTATGCAGGCCGGACCGAGGACCTTGTCTATGACATGGACGGACTTTTAATAGGATCCGGGGCGTTCCAGGTTGTCCGCAATGCCCATAACGGGTTCCCCGAGGAGGTGGTGGGAGGGGGGCTTGATCTGTATCGAACCTTCAACGGATATGGGGAATTGAACGGGGAGACGTTTTGGGTGGGCGGCAAGAGCGTGGCATCTTGGGGCGTGGTACGCGACGATACGGGGAGGATCGTCTCCAAGACGAAGACTGTGGGCCAAGAGACCACTACATACGAATATACCTATGACCCCGTGGGGAGACTGATCTCGGTGGTCAAGGACGGTGTTTTGGTGGAGGAGTATCGATACGGGGATAATGGAGCTCGTGTCTCAGAGATGAACCTGTCAAAGGGGGTCTCGGGACGGAGCTAGAGCTACTCTCAGGAGGACCATCTCCTTGCAGCGGGAGGAGCCATCTACTCCTATGACCTGGATGGGTATTTGACGAGCAAGACCGTTGGAACCGAGGTGACCACTTACGAGTATTCCTCCCGGGGAGAGCTTCTGCGTGTGACCTTGCCAGGGGGACGCCTCATCGAATATGTGCACGACCCCTTGGGAAGACGCATCGCCAAGAAGGTGGACGGTGTGGTCGTGGAGAAGTACCCTCTGGCAGGGAAGGACGAGGCTTTTGGCGGTCTACGACGGTGCCGACAACCTTCTGATGCGGTTTGTGTATGCCGATGCCCGGATGCCTGTAGCCATGAGCAGAGATGGGGGGACTTACTACCTCTTTTACGATCAGGTGGGTTCTCTGAAGTTGGTTGCGGATGCTGAAGGCAACGTGGTAAAAAGAGTCGGCTATGACAGCTTCGGCCACATCCTCTCCGACAGCAATCCGACCTTCAGGGTCCCGTTCGGCTTTGCCGGAGGTCTGTATGACCCCGATACGGGCCTTGTCCGCTTCGGCTTTCGTGATTACGACCCCGATGTGGGCCGCTGGACTGCAAAGGACCCCATTCTATTTGCAGGAGGAGATACGGACCTGTATGGGTACTGCCTGAATGACCCGGTTAGCTATATCGATCCCACCGGTAGAGTATTACAGGCATTACTTCCGGCGTTATATTTTCTGGCAGCAAAGGCAGGGGCCATGGCGGTGGCATACGGGGGATTTAAGTTGGCCGAGCAAGGTGTCAAGCTTGCAGCCAATGCGTGTCCAGAGGCCAGGATAAACGAGAAAGGGATGAGCGAAGCCATTGATAGGGCCTTTGTAATAACTGGTGCTATAAATGCTGGAGAAGTATTAGCGTTTGGCGCAGTAAATGCAGCCGTTGAATATCAAGCCCTAAGTGTAGCAGTTCTTTCAAATCCAGCTGCTATTCAAAGCTCAGCGGATTTTATTCAAGGAGCTCTTCAGCCAGGACCACCACCACCTACAATTCCTGGCTATGCTGGAGCAGGATCTAGGTATCTATACGATACCCTAATCAGTCAAAGTATTCGGAAATATGAATAAAATTTTTTCTATCATATTAGGTATTTCTTTTTCAGGATTCGGTTTAGGTATTTTGTTACATCCTAAGTTCTATGATAGTAAACATGATTATTATTATGATTTTTCGGAGATAAAGCTTCCTTTGGGAAGTATTCTAATTGTAATAGGAGTCTTGTTTGTTTTACTCGGATTTAGGAAAAAGAGTAAAGAATATGAAATTAAAGTATTAATTTGCCCCACCTGTAACGAACCTTTTAACAATATAGATGTTCCTGATCGACAATGTCCAAATTGCAAATCTGACCTGGAAGATCTGGAGGGGTTTTATGAGAGGCATCCTGAGTTGAAGTCCTCCAGGGATACGCCACCGTCCCCCCGGGCAAAAAAGTTACCCATTTCTCCCTTGAGGCGAAATGGGTAAGGCCAGCCACTTGTAAAGAGAGGGCCAGACTCACTTTCGATCGATGCCTGGCTCTGGTTCTTCTTCGCCTCTTCCCCCCAGGGAGTCCCATCATCTACTCTCAACAATTATGCCACCTCAAACTGCATCTGCTTGAGATAAGAGAGGGGAACCCGTTTGCTCACCCTCAAGATCTCAATACCCACCACCTCTTTGTGTTCGTTGAAGTCCAAGATGATACCCGGTTTGACCTCTTCCGATTCGACGACCTTGGAATCATCGAGACGGAAATAGACGGCATCCGCTTTCTCATCGAAATGCACTTTCATATCTCTTTCCTCACTTTTCGGTCAAAATAGGCTGTGACGATCCTTTTGGGGATCTCGGTATCATATAGATGACTCGCAGAACCCGGCCACCCCATTCCTCGATGCGGCACAGTGCATGGAGAAGCTGAGGATCACTCTTGTCCTTTTCGATCCGTATTGGGGAATCCAGAGCCCACTTGATCCATTTCATTGAAATTCCTCGTTCGGCTATAACCTTTCTTGCGTGTTCGGTGAGCTCAAACCCTTCGATCAAATTGAATTCGTCAGTCATTTTACAAGACCTTCAAGAATAGGGGGACGGATAAGTTCTCTCTTTCCGCTGGCCATGCCTTCGGGACACTCCATGTGCTCTCCTGAAGGACCGGGTTGTCCTCGCAGAAATCTTTACAGAACCCCCCACGGCTTGCCGCTGGGGGTTCCACTCCATTCGAGGGGGCTGCTTTCGCGTCGCGTTTTATCTCTGATTCTTGAAGAAAAACGGATACGTTTTTGAGGACATGATCATACAGATACGCCTCCCCGCCTCCATTACCAAGCAAGCATTCCGCGTCCTTTTTCTTCCATCTCGGCTTGACATATGCATGGATCAGTGCTCGCGGCTTGGTAAGATCAAGATCCATGGAGACCTCCTCTCAGTCTCCGGAGGCTTCTCCTACAATCTGGTAGTTGTTGTAACCGGCAACATCCAGCTCCTCGTTGCGAGCTACAGAGCGACTATTTCAATCCTATTCCAATGGGCAGCGAATCGGATCTGCCCCCCTCACCCGTCCCCCCGCGCGTCCATGGAGGGCTCCATGGCCTTGGGGGGCCTATACAGGGCCCTGGCCCTCATCAGGTCTTCCAGGACCGCCCGTCGAAGCTCCTCCGGCTCCAGGGCCTCCATCTCGGGGCCGAAGCTCAGCACCCAGCGCTTGATCTCGTCCAGGCCTGCAACCCTAAAGGTTAGCACCAGCGAGCCATCGGGCTGCCTCTCGGAGCGCTGGCTCTCGTGCCAGACCTTCTCCCCCACCCAACGGGCCCAGGAGGGAGAGACCCGGACCTTCACCGTGTGAAGCTCGTCATGCATGACCTTGAAGCTGTGACGCATGAAGGCATCCAGGTCGAACTCCTCAGGAGGCTCGAAGGTCTCTTGGGTGACGTTCAACATCTTGATGCGGTCAAGCACGAACATCCTCACCTCGCCCCTGAGGTGGCAGTGGCCGATGAGGTACATGGTCCCATCGAAGAACCAGACCTTGTACGGATCCACCCTGCGAAGGACCGGCTCCTTTCGGTGCAGGGAGTGATACATCATCTCGATGCTTCGATGCTCCAGGGCGGCCCGGCTCACCTGATTGAGTATCTCCCGGATCCTGCCGTAGTCGCTGTAGGGCCTGATCCCCACGTGGAAGACCCGCTGGATGCGCTCCAGGTAGGAGAGGGCCTGGGGAGGGAGGGTGGAGCGGACCTTCTTGAAGAGCGACTCCAGGGAGTCGTAAAACGGCGTCCCCCGGAAGACCCGAAGGAGATCCCCATAGAGATGCAGCGACATGAGCTCCGTGAGGGTGAAGGGGGGTGGGACCTTGAACCTGAAGGTATCCACGAACATCCAGCGGTTGGCCCGCTCCACACGCTCCGTGTACAGGGGAAAACCCGCCTCCTGCAAGGCCTCAACGTCCCGATAGGCCGTGCGAAGCCCGACCCCCTCCCTCTGGGCTATCTCCGCCACCGTAAGCCCCTGGGGGGCTGCCTCAATGGCCCTCAGGATCCTCCACTGACGGGCGAGCTGCTCTCCGCGCATTCCTTGTTGTTGGTTCTTGGTTCCTGGTTCTTGGTTCCAGTGCCTGGGGCCGGAAGAGGGGGCATGTACCCCTCCTCCTGCAGGGTCCCCTTCTACCCATCCGATTTACGGTGCCTTAGATTCTTTGGTCCGACTTTTTCCCAGAAACCTAGCAGGCAAGGGCCCCTCCGTCAAGCGTCAGAGCCAATCCGAACCCTCATACCCTTCTTCTCCGGGATGAAGGCCGCTCCATACGGACCCTTCCCCTTGTCTCTCCTCCCGTCTCCCTCCTGAAGGCCGCAAGGTGAAGGACGCCTCCGTCCACCACAAGGGCCGAGCCCACCACAGTGCGCCCCTCGAACCTTATGTTCTCCCCTAGTCCCAGTGATGGATAGCTCACGGCCCGGGCCCTGGGGATGGAGTCCATAAACCTCCCTGCAGCCGCAGGTGGAACAGAGCGTACATGCTCCTCCCCCTCGAGCTCCAGGGCATCCAGGGCGTAGCTCTCCACAAGCCTCCGGAAGAACCGGCAGAAGACATCCGGATGCGCGAAGAGCTCCACACCCATTACCTTGCCCCCCAATGCGAATACAGCCCCGGCCTGATGGTCCATCAAGCGGAAGGCCCTTGTGTAGTCCTCCAGGCTGGAGCGCCGGGCCCTGAACAGGTCCGACACAGCCTGGCTCGCGGAGGCCACATCGTGCGCACGAAGCCTCTCTCGGATCCTATCCCATATGATCCCCTGGTCGGACCTGTAGCCCTCCCCCCGGGAGAGGCTCTCAGTGACCGTCTCCTGATGCTCCCTTCGGATGAAGGAAGGCACAATGCGTTGCTCGGATGCAAAATGGGGCGTTCGATACCTCCAGCGGCCCGCCTCCACGCAGCTCACAGGGAGGATCACCTCACAATGGGCCCCGATGAGGAAGGTGGCATTCACGATGCGGTTCTGCTTGGCGCCCACAAGCTCCTCCCCGTCCACGACCAGGACCTTATGCCCCGAGCGGTTGACAAGCCTTATGTGAGGGACGGATCCCCCCTTGTCCACCTCTGTGACCTCAACAGCCCCCGTCTCCAGTGCCCGATCCAGGGTGAGGTAGTCGGGAGGCGGGGCCATCGGGATGAGGAGGGGAAATAGTGACAGGGCCTTGTGAGACTGCTTCCGGGCCAACTTGACCCTCTCCAAGAGACCCACTATGGGCTCCATACAATCACCTCCTGAGGCCGGTTTGCCACAGAGGCTAACACGTCGGATTGTCAGATCAGGACAAAGTCAAAAACGAAGGCTGGGGAAGGTCGGTCGGCATAATTCAGGGCGGGGCTTCGCTTCCAACTTCACAGCTTCGTGAATTATCCCAGTCAATTCTCTGGCCGGGGGTGATGCCGCGAGAGGAGTTGCTCCATCGGTTGCAAAACCGAACCCAAGTACGATATGTAGGCCTTGTCCAAACGGTGTGGGGTGAGCATGCCCCTTTTCAGGGGTGGAGGGTTCATCTTTTTGCCTGATTAAAGACGTGGATTCGTCTAAGAGGAGGCACCCCGGAGAGATCATGAAGGATAAGACAGCGATTCGGTGCATCCAGGAAGAGCTGAGGGAACTCAAGGAGAAGTTGGATCAGCTCCAATTGCTCAGGGCAACTTATGAGAAGGACCTGAAAGAGGTCATCGAGAGGGAAAATCGGTACAGAACTCTTGTGGAGGAAAGCTTCGACGGGATCTTCGTTCAGAAACGTCAGAAGATTGTTTTTGCCAATCGCAGACTCCATGAGATGCTTGGATATGATCAAGGGGATTTGATCGGGCTGGATCATTGGAAGGTTTTTTCTCCTGAATATCAGGACCTCACCAGAGAGCGAGCACTGGCAAGAATGCGAGGGGAGGCGGTTCCATCCCAGTATGAGGTGAAACTCCAACGGAAGGACGGCTCGTGGTTCTATGGCGAAGTCAACGCGAAGGCCATCACTTTTGATGGAGAGCCAGGCGTTCAGGTCTGGATTAGAGATATCACGGAACGCAAGGAGAACAAAGAGATATTACAGAGATGGGCGCAGACTCTCTCGAAACGCGTAAAGGAGCTCAATTGTCTCTACAGCATATCGAACTTGATCGAAGACCATTCTCTGTCATTGGATGAAATATTGCAGCGTACCCTCGATATAATCGCCGAGGCGTTTGAATTTCCAGAGATCACCCAGGTGCAGATAATCGTTGGGGACCGCATTTTTGAGACAAAAGATTTCAGTGATACTCCTTGGAAGTTGACGGCCGAGATCAACGTGAAAACCGGCCCAGCCGGGATCTTGAAGATATGCTACAAGAAAAACCAAACGAAGAGCCAAGATCCTTTCTTCAAAGAGGAAAGGGATTTGTTAAGTACCATAGCCATGCGGCTCGGAGAGGTCATTGACAGTAAGAACGCCCAGGAAGCATTGAGGGCCAGAGAGCTGGAACTGGAAGAAAAGGCTCGTCAACTGGAGGAACTGAACACGGCTTTAAAGGTCCTTCTGGAACACAGAAACGAGGAGAAATATCAGTTACAGAAGGATATACTGTCCAATATCGAAAAACTGGTCTATCCCTATTTGGATAGATTATATGAAACTCGATTGGACTGGAAACAAAAGGCACTAGTGGGAATAATCAAATCCAATTTGGGGAATCTATCTCTACCCTTTGCCAATCAACTAAACTCGAGGACTCTGAATTTGACGCCTGCGGAATTGCGGATAGCCGATCTTATCCGAAACGGAAAAACTACAAAAGAAATCGCCCAGCTGCTTGGCCTTTCCTACGACACAATCTGTTGCCACCGAAGGAATATCCGTTCCAAGTTGGGCCTGATCAAGAGAAGGATAAACCTAAGGAGCTATCTCCTGTCCATTGGCCGGAACCAGGATATGGAGAGAGCAAGTCCGTAAAATGAGTATGCCATCTAACCATTTAATACCCATTTTTTAACTATTCCCATGTCGCTCAACTGCTGCTAGAAACTTTCCAGTAGACGCGCTCCCATTTCGCATCTTGTTCAGAGTATTCGTATTTCCGCCATTTCGTGAGGAGATGGCCTGTATCCTACGGAGGGCCTTTGCCTGAGGGAGATGGAGAAGTGGATCACTCTCCTGAGACTTTGGGAGAGGGAGGCTCTCAGTTCCCACCATTTAGGAGGACTACCAACAAAAAGGAGGGATAAGAAAATGTGTGCTCGACTGCAAAAAAAGAGGGACAGATGGTTTTTGTCGGCCTTGGCTGGTCTGGTGCTTCTGGGATTGAGTTTGCTCTCCGGCCCTGCTGCGCCGGCTTTGGCCGAGGATGAAATACCCATTTTGGGCATTATTCCACTTACGGGGCCATATGCTGATTCCGGGGTTGTGATGGACAGAGGAGTCCGATTGGCTATAGAACACGTGGGAGGAAAGGTCCTGGGCAAGAAGATCAGATATGTCAAAGCCGATTCAGAGACCAAGGCAGGTGCAGCGGTTCGGAGAGTCGAGACAGCGATCGCGGAGGAGGGGGTTAAGGCCATTATCGGTCCGTGGTCGAGCGGTGTGGCCCTGGCCGTTTCGGATGTGGCCAAAAACCGAAGGGTACCACACATCTTCAGCGGTGGTACCTCTGAGCTCACCGGCAAGCGATGTCACAAGTACTCTTTCATGTGGGCTGCATCGCCCTATACAGCAGCCAATGTGGTGGTGGACAAGTTCCTCGAGGAGAACCCCCAGGCGAAGAGATGGTACACGCTCACCGTTGACTATGCATTTGGATATGGGGTGCTTGATTTCATCCACAAGGCAGGGGAGAGACACGGGGTCAAGTTCGTGGGCAATGATTACCATCCACTCGGAGAACGTGAGTTCAGCCAGTTTATCACCAAGGCCATGGCCCGCAGACCCGATGTGTTGTGCATGATCAACTTCGGATTGGATGCCATATCTGCTGTACGACAGGCAGTGAATTACGGGGTAAAAAAGAAGGCTAAGATCATCATGACATGGAGCTCCGGCGTGGAGGAATTGCGTCAGCTCACCCCGCAGATCCGGGAAGGTCTCTATGTGGGGACCAACTTCTACTATACGGTGGACAATCCAATCGCAAGGAAATTCGTGGAGGATTACCGTTCCAAGTACAATGAGCCTCCAGGATATGCCCCGGCGGCCGCGTATTCCATGACGAGGATCATGCTGTTGGCCATGGAGAGGGCAAAGAGCACAGACAGCGATGCCATTGTGAGGGCCTTGGAAGGCTGGGAAGGAGAGACGATCTTGGGGAAACTGAAGATACGCGCTGAGGACCACCAGGCCATTCGCCCCTATTTCCTTCTGAAGTGCAAGAAAAAGGCCGACATGAAGCACCCTCTGGACTTCGCCGAGATCATAGCTACCGACAATACCCCTTTGCCTTTGAGCGAGAGTGAGTGTCCTGGAATCAAGTGAAAGCTTCGAGGGGATATGGGGCCGTGATGAGGATGCGGGGATGTTCCCCCCTGTGGGGGACATCCCCGCCCACGGCTCATCCGGAGAATTCTCGATCCGGATTCAAATAAAGGCAGATTACAAAGCAGAGCTATCATGGACCTGACGTTCTTTTTCATACAATTGTTCAATGGCATAGTCACAGGAATGAGTTATGTGGTAATGGCGCTTGGGATCTCTTTGATTTTGGGAATGCTTGATATACCCAATTTTGCCCATGGAGCCCTGGCAGCCATTGGAATCTACATGACTCTGACTTTGGTGCAGTGGCTGGATAACTTTTGGGTTGCTTTGCTAGTAGCTCCCCTTCTTGCGGCTGTGGTGGGAATGGCCATAGAACGTTTCACCATAAGGCCTCTTTACAAATCAGATGAGACGTCTCGTTTGCTCGTCCTTTTCGGGTTTTCACTGGTTATCACCGAAATCATCATCATCATATGGGGACCTGTGGGAAAGAGTATTAACCCTCCACCTTCGCTGGCGGGAAGCGTTAACTTGGGGATGGTGGGTTTCCCTGTGTACAGACTCTTTGTTTTGGTTACTGCGAGCATAATCATTTTTCTGTTATGGGTTTTCCTGGAGAAAACAAAATATGGTGCCATTATCAGAGCCGGCATCGAGAACAAAGAGATGGTAAGTGCATTGGGCATCAACATATATATGCTTTTTACCTTGACCTTCGGCCTCGGAGCGCTCTTGGCCGGACTTGCCGGAGCCCTGATCCTTCCCATCAGGGGTGCATACCCCGCCATGGGATTGGATATCTTGCTGATATCGTTTGTCGTAACGGTTCTGGGAGGGATGGGAAGCCTGGTGGGGGTCCTCTTGGCGGGGCTCCTTGTGGGGGTGGTGCAGAGCCTCATCGTCTTGTTTTGGCCCAGTGCTTCCATGGTGAGCGTGTTCGCGGTGATGGCTTTGGGCCTTATCGTGAGGCCTCAGGGCTTTTTCGGGATTCGATAACCTCCAAGAAAGGGAACCATGCAGCTTGTGCAGAGAGAAAAAGGTCGTTTTATTCCAATGGGGGGCCTTGTGGTGGCGGTGGGCGTTCTGCCTGTTTTCATGCCGTACAATGTCGCAACAGAGATCTGGATATTCGCTCTGATGGCGTGTTCGTTCAATCTGCTCTTGGGGTACTCGGGATTACTGAGCTTTGGACAGGCCACCTTTATGGGGATGGGGGGCTATACCGCGGGACTGTTGTCTTTGCATTACCATCTTCCCCTGGTTCCGCTTTTCCTTTCAGGCGCGGTTTCGGCCGGGGTCGCGGCATTGGTCATCGGTTACTTCTGCATCCAGCGACGGGCCATATACTTCGTGATGCTCAGTTTTGCATTCAACGTGATGATCTATTACATCGCCTATCAATGGACCTCTTTAACCGGAGGAGAGGATGGTCTGATCGGTATTTCCAGGCCGGATTTTACGATCGCCGGTCTGGCGATTTTGGACCTCAATTCTCCAAGAAGCTATTATTACTTTTCCGGTATCATATTTCTTATCTGCTTCTTTATCCTTAGATATCTGGTGGAGACCCCTTTTGGAAACATCTTAGTGGGTATCCGCGAGAACGAGAACCGAATGAGGGCCATGGGATACAATGTGCATCGGTATCTGTGGGCCTGTTTCGTCATTGCCGGCATGTTTTCGGGGGTAGCAGGAGTTCAGTACGCCCTCTTGTTCCGGCAGGTGCCTTTGGATCTCATCGCCTGGATGACCTCCGGAAACGTGGTCTTCATGACCGTGGTGGGAGGAATCGGCAATCTCTATGGTCCCGTCTTGGGGGCGGGGCTCTTCATCTGGTTGTCCGAGCTCATCAGTCCCATCTGGGCGAGATGGCCGCTTATCTTCGGCTGTGTGTTCATCGGTGTGATCCTTTTCTTCAGCGGCGGGTTGGTCCAGGCAGGGGAGATGCTGGTCTCCCGATGGAGGAGAGGCGGGGAGTAACGATGTCCATTCTGAGGACCGAGAAACTCACTAAGAATTTCGGCGCCATGACAGCGGTTTCAGAGGTCGACTTCGAGGTCGAGGAGAAAACGCTTCATGCCATTATCGGTCCCAATGGGGCAGGGAAGACCACTTTCTTGCGTTTGATATGTGGAGAAATCCAGCCCAGTTCGGGTCGTATAATCTTCCGCAACAGGGATATCACTGGCAAACCCTCATATCACATTGCACACTTGGGAATAGGGATGTCGTTTCAAAAGACCAATATCTTGCCGAAACTCACCACGTGGGAGAACGTGTGGTTGGCTGCGTTTTCCATGAACAAGGCCTGGTCCCACTTTTTGCGGAATTCTTCCAGACTGGAGTCCATTCGGGAAAGGGCCGAGAGCGTTATTGTGAAGGTGGGTCTTCAGGAAAGCATGAAGAAGCGTGCCAATGAACTGCCCCATCATGAGCAGAGGTTGTTGGAGATCGCGATGGCTTTGGCACTTTCCCCGACCCTTCTGCTGCTGGACGAACCGACGAGCGGAATGGCGCGGGAGGAGATCCCCGCGATGGTGGAGCTCATAGAGGGGCTCAAGAAGGATTACACCATCCTTATGATCGAGCATAATATGGAGATCGTGATGTCCATATCGGATACCATCTCTGTGATGTATTTCGGCAAGCTTATCGCTCAAGGACCTCCCAAGCAGATACAAAACGACGAAAGAGTTCGACAGGCTTATTTGGGGTCTTGAAATGCTACTCGATGTCCAAGGTGTCCATACCTACTATGAGACGAGCCACATCCTGAAGGGGATATCGTTTGATTGCGAGTCCGGTGAGCTGGTTACGATTCTGGGAAGAAACGGAGCGGGGAAGAGCACGACTTTGAAGACCATCATGGGTCTGGCTCCTGCACGTGAGGGTCGCATCTTGTTCAAGGGGAAAGACATCGCCGCCATGAGACCCCATTCGATTTGCCGGCTGGGGATTTCCTATGTTCCGGAGACCCGGGATATTTTCTCCCTCCTGTCCACTATGGAGAATCTGGAGATCGCGGCCAGGAAGGGCTCTAAATGGACTGTTAAGAGGGTGTTCGACACGTTTCCGGCCTTAAGAGAACTGAAGGACCGGAGGGGGGCTCACCTGAGCGGCGGTGAACAGCAGATGCTGGCCATCGCCAGGGCCTTGATGCCAGGCCCGGATTTGATCCTTCTGGATGAGCCTTCTCAAGGGTTGGCCCCGTTGATAGTACAGACCATCCTGGGGATGCTGGACGAACTGAAGAAGGACGGGATCAGTATTCTTTTGGTTGAACAGAATTTCCACTGGGCCGCGGGATTGACGGACAGGGTTTACGTAATCGACCAGGGACAGATGGTGTACTCGGGAAGCCTGGACGAATTGACCAGCAATGACGAGCTCATGGACAAGTACCTGGGGGTCGGTGTGTGAAGCGAGCGGAGGGGGTCGTCCCGTTGGTTTGTCGAGCTCCCCTTGGGGATATTGCCGAGTCTCTTCGATGGGGGCGGACAGCAGTTTTTGACTACATCAATGAAAGTTGCGATAGGGTCGAGGCCGTTGACCCCCATGTCCGTGCCTTTCTTCCGGAAGAGGACCGCCGTTCCCGGCTCTTGCACCAGGCCGAGCTTCTGGAAGGGAAGTTCGCTGATTCTCTCCGTCGTCCTTCCCTTTATGGAGTGTTGGTGGGGGTCAAGGATGTCTTCCGCACCGACACCCTTCCCACAAAGGCTGGTTCCCAACTGCCTTCCATGCTTTTCGATGGACCTCAGGCATCCTGTGTAAGCAGATTGCTGGCCGCCGGCGCCCTGATCTTGGGCAAGACGGTTACCACTGAATTCGCCTACTTCGAACCCGGTCCTACCAGAAACCCTCACAACCTGGGCCACACGCCCGGAGGGTCCAGCAGTGGCTCTGCGGCTGCAGTTGCCGCGGGAATGTGTCCTCTGGCATTGGGCACCCAGACCTTGGGATCCGTAATACGGCCAGCGGCATTTTGCGGAGTTGTGGGCTTTAAGCCCAGCCTGGGAAGGATCCCCAATGACGGTATAATCTACTTCTCTCCCAGCCTCGATCAAATAGGAATTTTTACGCAGGATGTAGAGGGAGCCCTCTTGGCGTCCTCCATCCTTTGCGATGACTGGAGTGAGGATATCCATCCTGGGGAGAATCCTGTTCTCGGGGTTCCAGAAGGGCCGTATCTCGACCAGGCCTCACAAGAGGCGCTCCGCATGTTCGAGGCCCAGTTGGACCTGCTGGGAAGCGCTGGATATCGCATTCGAAGATTGAGGTGTTTCCATGATCTCGAATCCATTCACCAACGACACTGGATCATATGCGCTGGAGAGCTGGCTCGGGTCCATGAGGAGTGGGTTAAGATGTATGAGCCTCTTTACAGCCGTCGGACCTTGGATCTGATATATAGGGGTTCCGAGGTCAGTTCCAGCCTTTTGGAGAGGTCCTTGAGAGAGGTGGCCCAATTACGGGCTAGGGTTGAAGACAAGATGGCCCAAAATGGAATCGATCTATGGGTTGCGCCTGCTGCTCCAGGGCCTGCGCCATCGGGTTTGGACTCCACGGGTGATCCTTGCATGAACATCGTATGGACCCAGGCGGGCCTTCCCGCCCTCACCCTACCTGCGGGGAGATCAAAGGACGGATTGCCCCTTGGAATACAGCTTGTAGCGCGTCACATGGCCGATGAACGCCTTCTGCTTTGGGCCGAGGGCGTGGCCGGGACGCTGAAGGGGTTGGACTGACATCTCGAGCCGTCGCCACTGAAGGAGCCGTCTGTTCCAACCCCCCTGCCTTCCACTGATTATCCGAACTGCCCCTTTTCAAGTAACTCCCCATGCCCCGCCTGCGGCCCCGCCTGCCGCGGGGCACCCTCGATGGATGAAAATCCCTGCCGGATGCGAGGATCAATGCCCTTATCCGGAGTGGGGCGACTTCAGTCGCCCCCATTTGGGAGGCCGAAAGCCTCCTTTACCCATCCTCAGCGCTCTCAACGAGATGACATAGACGAAACAAACGAAACGACGATATGGACGAGACAGACGAGAGGCTATTCTCTAACCCGAATGATTCATCAAGGGCCTGCAAAGTTGGGGGCTTGGCCTCCAAAACCCGCGTTATGTATAACGCGGGTGTGGTTGTGGAAAAAATGCCACAGGGCCGAAAGGAGGAGGCGATGTGATTTCAGGTACTTAACCTGGATTATTCCCCTGTTGGTGAGTAATCCAGTCTAAGGTGCTTATCCCGGACAGTACATGAAAGACCGGTGCAGTCAGAGCCTCCCCCCTTGACACGGGGAAAAGCGATCTTATTTTAGGAGTGAAAGCTGAAAAAGGCTTTGATAACAAAAGAATACAAGGCCAACACGTGGGGAGTGTGAAGGAGGTGATGGGTCATGTTCAGCCTGATTCCGTGGAGAGAAACCAGGGATCTTACCTCGTTCCGTCGCGAGATGGACAGGCTCTTTGATCGGTTCTTTGAAGGGTGGCCGTTTCGACTGGGCAGCGAGGATGGGTACTGGCTTCCCTCAGTGGATGTGTCCGAGACGGGCAAGGAGGTCATCGTCAAGGCCGAGGTGCCCGGGATGGATCCCAAGAATATCGATGTCTCGTTGCATGACAACGTCCTGACCATCCGAGGGGAGCGCAAGCAGGAGAAGGAAGAGAAAGAGGAGGACTTCCACAGGATCGAGCGGAGCTATGGGGCCTTCTGCCGGAGCATCGCGCTTCCTGCCCAAGTGGACCCCGACAAGGTAAAGGCCGAGTACAAACATGGGGTCCTGTCGATTCGGCTGCCCAAGACCAAGGAGGAGGCTGTCAAGAAGATCGAGGTGAAGGCGGCCTGAGTCCCCCTCACCCTCAGAGGGGTAAGTAGGCAAAGCGGGCTTCCAGCCCGCTTTTTTATTGCCAGCGACGCAGGGTGTTCTTCATTCCTGCATCATCCAGCCCTTCCATCTCCTGAAACACACGAAGGAAGTCCCTGCCGCGAAGGAGATGGCAGAGATCTCCCCGAAAGACGGCCACCACAACCCCTTCGGGAGACTCCGGGTCCTTGCGTTTGTATCGAAGGAAACGGACGAAGGAGGGATAGATTCGGTCCCTGAGATAGGCCCAAGGCCTCTCTTCGAGGAGAGAGACCTCGAAGAAGAGATCCCGGGCTCCTCGGCCTTCTTCCTCCATGCGGTAACGGTTGTAGGCTTCCCCAGGGATCACCCGGAAGGCCCTCCCCAAGAGCTCGTCGAGATAGACGGGCATCACTATCCTCCTGGGCCGAGATGGATCGCCTGGAAAGGGCTTGCGAAACCCTTCGTCTACTCAGACTACCACAGCCATTGGAGACGATCATCCTGCCTTCGGTGCCTCTCCGGTCTCAGGCGAACAGACCTGCAATGGCTCCCGTCATAAGACAGGCCAGCGTGGCCGCATAGAGGGCCCGGAATCCCAGCCGAGCCAAGTCCTTGGCCCGCTCCGGGGCCAAGGCGGCGAATCCACCCACGAAGATGGCCAGTGAGGCGATATGGGCGAACCCGCATAGGGCATAGGAAGCGATGGTCACGGTCCGTGGATCGGTGAGTATGCCGTCAGCCATCAATTGATGCAAGTGTTGATAGGAGACCACCTCCGTGACGATGGTCCTTTCGCCCAGGAGGCGAGCCACGTGCCCAGCGTCCTGCACGGGAACACCCATGAGGATCGCGAGGGGATAGAAGATCTGCCCGAGGAGGGACTGGAGGGATAGGTCGAGCCCCAGAAGAGTCCGTCCCAGCAGCCCCAGGATCCCGTTGGCCATGGAGAGGAGCCCCAGGAAGGCGAGCAATAGGGTGACGATCCCCACGGCGAGCTTCACTCCGTCCTGAGCCCCATAGATGATGGATTCGATCCAGGTCTCCGAACGCGGATCCCTCTCCAGGGGGACTCGCATCCCCAGCGTCCTGGGGCTCTCGGTCTCCGGGACCACCAGCTTGGAGAGGACAATGGCAGCAGGTGCGCTGAGGACCGAGGCGGAGATGAGATGCCCCGCGATCCCGGGGAACTCGCCGTGGAGAAAGCTTACATAGAGTCCGAGGACCGTGGAGGCGATGGTGGCCATACCCGCTGTCAATACCGTGCAGAGCTCGGATCGGGTCATGGTGGAGATATGGGGCCGAATGGTGAGGGCTGACTCGATCCCCACGAAGATGTTACTCGATGCGCAGAGAGCCTCCGCCCCGCTGATCCTCATCAAGACGGTGAAGACCCTGGCAAAGAGCTGGATCAGAAAGGGAAGCAGTCGGAGGTAGTAACAGAGGGATACCAACGACGAAAAGAATATGACCGACGGGAGCACCTGGAAGGCCAGGATGAACCCGAGGGAGGGTTCGCCGGAAGGTCCCTTGGTCCCCGGAGCCACCGAAAGGGGGCCGAACACGAAGTAGATCCCTTCCCGAGCAAAGGAAAGGAGCCCCAGTACCCCCTCGTTGAGCCAGGAGAAGATGTGCACTCCCACCGGAGCGCGAAAAACAACGAAGGCGAATCCTAGCTGGAAGAGGAGGGCGAAGATTACGAGGCGCAGGTTCACCGGCCTGCGGAAACCCGAGGCGGCCCAGGCCATGAGGAGAAAGACAAAGATTCCCACAAAGCCGATGAGCTTATAGGCCATGTCCGAGCCGGGGAAGGTCCGGCCTCCGGTCCCTGAGCCGGACCCGAGGGGTGTCTTGTCTCACTCCCCTTCCAGAGGGGGTGCGTCCAGGTAGTCCAGTTCAGTCTGCCCCACAATGGCGATATAGTTGGACAAGGTGGCCAGGGCGATGGTCCCGATGGCGTCGATGATCTCCTCATCAGTATAGCCCTGGTCTTTGACGGCCTGAAAGGTCTCGTCGCTCACGTGCCCTCGTCTTTCCACCACTTCCCTGGCGAATTTGAGCATGGCGTCGATTCTGGGATCCTCGCTTCGGCCCCTGCGGGCGTCCAGCGTCTCCTCCTTGGTCATGACCCCGTGCTCCACGGCCGTGGAAGTATGGGATGCCAGACAATAGTCGCACCCATTGATCTGGGAGGTGAGCAGATAGACCATCTCCCGGGTTTTCTTGTCCAGTTTTGCCGCGTCCAGACAAGCGGTCAGCTTGATGAATCCATCGAAGACATTGGGGGAGTTGGCCATCATGCAGTAGAGGTTGGGGACCATTCCGATCTTCTTGAAGAGCTTGCGCGTAAAGGCGTCCGCTTCCTCGGGCTCGATGTAGTCGAAACGGCTCATGGACTCTCCTCCTTTCGCTTCAGGATACGAACGGGCCTATCAACGGATCGAACCCCCACCTCCATTCTAAGGTGGACCCACTGGGGGAACTCTCCATTCGGGGGAAGATCATGGCTCCAGGTCCCTCTCCTTGTCAAGGGTTGAGCCGCTTCCGCGCATTTTGTCCCCGCTCCGAGAGGAAAAAAGTCTGGACACGGGCGGGAATTCTGGTATTATAATCAGTTCTTTGTCATGAAAGAGAGGCTTTGGTCCCGAGAGAGTGCCAAGGGATGCGGTATGCGCTCTAGGATAGCCTCCATCGAGAATCTGATCTGCCGGGATCCCGCCTGTCGGAACGTCTTCGCACTGGTCCAACGGGATCATCTCCGGCTTGCGGCCTTGAGCCTCATGCGAGCGCAGCGGGTGCTCTTGACCAGCGGCTTTCCCATCCTTGGAGCGGGGGTCGGCGAGACCGACGGGCCTCCCGGAGTGTGGGCCTTGGGGCGGGCCTTGAGCATGCTCGGTGTGGAGGTTGCCTTTGTGACGGATCCCCTTCATCGCCCTCTTTTCGAGGCCCTGGGGGCTCGGCCCCTCCTCTCATGGGAGCCGGATCTCCTCGGGCAATGGAGGCCCACCCACTTGGTGGCGGTGGAACGACCGGGCAGGGCACGGGATGGGCGGTACTACAATATGAAAGGGGAGGAGATCACTCATTTGGTGGCCCCCCTGGACGGTCTCTTCCTGGAGGCGGAATCCCGGGGCATCGTCACCATCGGGATCGGAGACGGCGGCAATGAGGTGGGGATGGGGAGGGTCTTCCAGAAGGTGATCCGATCCATCCCCCATGGGATGCGCATTGCCTCCACTGTGGATACGGATTACGTCATCGTGGCGGGGGTCTCCAATTGGGGGGCCTATGGACTGGCCGGTGCCCTCTCTGTGCTTTCTGGCCGCGACCTGCTCCCCTCGGTGGACGATCTCCGAAGGTCCGTGCAGGCCGTGGTGGATGCGGGAGGTGTGGACGGGGTCTCGGGAAGGAAGGAGGTCCTGGTCGATGGACAGCCCCTATCCAAGAGCGTGGAGATCCTACAGGAGATCCGTTGGCATCTTCTGCCGTCCATAGGGGAGAGGATCGAGGGTCTCCGAGTGGGTATCCTAGGGGCGGGTCAAAGCGGCTTGGCGGTGGCCCGTCTTCTCCGACAAAGGGGTGCGGCCAGCATTCGAATCTCGGATCAGGGTTCGGTGGAGATCCCCCCTGACCTGGAAGATTGTCCCTGGGAGCGGGGCGGGCATCGTCTGGAGTTTCTGGCGGGGTCGGATGTGGTGGTGCGGAGCCCCGGGGTGCCGCCCCACTTGAGGATCGTCAGGGAACTGATGGAGCGCGGGATCCCGGTCCTGAGCGAACTGGAGGTGTCCTCGCTGTTGGGTGGTCGACCCCTCGTGGCCGTCACCGGGAGCGTGGGCAAAAGAAGCACCGTCTCCTTGATGGGACGGATCCTGGCCCAGTGCGGCATGCGCGTGGCTGTGGGGGGCAACAAAGGCCGGCCCCTTTCGCAGTTGCTCTTGGAGGAGCCCGCAGACCGGTTTCTCCTTGCCGTATCCAGCTATCAGTTGGAGTCCATCGTCCGTTTCCACCCGGAGGTGGCGGTGTTGCTCAATCTTGGTGCCCTCCATCTGGAACGGCACGGAGACATTCAGGAGACTCTTCGGGTCAAAGGCCGCATCTTCATGAATCAAGGCCCCGGCGATCTGCTCGTCCTTAACAGGGATGACCCACGGCTCGGGATGCTGGCGGAGAGGCACTGGGGACAGACCGCCTACGTCTCCTCGCGGACCCCGGTGGATCGGGGGGCCTGGGTGACCCAAGGAAGGATCCGCTTGGCCTGGGAGGATGGGGAGAGGGACTTGGGGAAGCTTAGTGCTCCTTTTCCTGAAAACCTCCTCAGTGCTGTGGTGACGGGTGCCTTTCTTGGGGTGGATCCGGAAAGGCTCAAAGCCTCCCTTGAGGGTTTGGAGATGTTGTCCTGAAGAAATCCCCGAGGCCTTTTTTCGCCAGGATGGGCCCGTCATGAAAACTTTCCGGGCCTTTCATTGTCTAAAGAGATAATTATTGTTTGGGTCTTGTTTGGGACAAGAGAGTTTCCCATATCGAGATCGACAAGACGCCGTGTTGGTGCTCAGTGGAAGACGCGGCTCGAATTCCTAATGATTGGGAGGGATGGATCATGAGTTCACTACATTTCGCCGAGGTGGAAGAAGCCTGCCTTCGTCTGGTGGAGTGCACCAGGCAGCCGGGAAGACTTAGGATTTCCGAGCATGCCTGTGCTCTCCGTTATCTTCTTGCCCAGAAGAAGAAAGAGGCTCTGCCGGAGGACGAGTTCGGACTGGCCCGTCAGGCCGGCCTCAATATCTGTAAGGACTGCCCTGAGGGGAGATCCCGGGCCCGGCTCATGGGAAAGGGGTGATGGAAAACATAGGACCTTCGGCCCCCTTGTTCCTTGACCTTCGATTCCTCGGGAAGTAGAGTTGGAGGGCGAAATCTGAATTGCGAGGCCCTTTTGCTGGGCCAAGGAGGGGGGATGAAGAGAAGGGGAATCGTAGGAATAGCCTTGTTTCTCATGATCGGGGCGGTCTCCTGCTCAGGCCCCGGTTGGGAGGAAGTCAAGCGGGAAGGAGCTTCCTACCGGGACTTCCATCATATGTGGTTCTCCATCAAGAAGAGCATCCAGCCCGAGGCTCCGGTGACCGACGAGGATGCCCGACGTTCGGAGGAGTCCCGCTGGTTCGGAGATCCGGTGGAGAGATAGTGGGCCAATCCCGGTCGGATGAGTCGTAAGGGTCGAATCCCCTGCGGGGCGTCTTCATTTCAGCCGATTCTGGCCAGTCCGTCTCCGACATGAAAGAACGCCGGCCGTCCCCGAGAGGTGCCTGCGGCGCTTGAAGGTCCCCCTTTATACCGGCTTTTGCTTGGAGTCAGGCGCCGTGCCAGGGGAAACGTGTCTGGGCCCTCCAAGCAGGGGGCCCGTCTGCGGCGGGGCGGGGTAGCCTGCTGCCCTTAAACCAGGCTCTAACACGATGGCGGGCTTCAACCTGCGCCCTCACGAAGGATACGGGGAGTCATGAACAGACCCGGCAAGACCAACCAAACCAACGCTCCTAACGCTCTAAACCAACCTAACGATCCAAACGCTCTAATGCGTGCGGATGCCGAGAGGATCTTCCTGAAGGCTGTGGATGCCGTGGACCCTGAGAGGGCCGTCCAACGACACGTGGCTCTCGAGGGGGAGGACCTCCTGGTGGGAGGGAGACGGCTTCCCCTCAACAGTGTGGAGAGGGTCCTTGTGGTCGGTGCGGGCAAGGCCGACGCCCCCATGGCCAAGGCCCTGGAGGATTTGCTGGGGGATCGAATCTCGGCAGGGGTGATCGTGGTCAAGGAAGGGCATGCACTTCCTCTCCGGAGGGTAAGGGTTTTCGAGGCCTCTCACCCCATCCCCGATGAGCGGGGGGTCCGCGGGACCCAGGCCTTGCTATCCCTCCTCCATGATGTCTCGGAACGCGATTTGGTCTTCTGCCTCATCTCCGGCGGAGGATCCGCCTTGATGATCGCTCCTGCCGAAGGCGTCACCCTGGAGGACAAACAGGCTGTCACGCGTCTGCTCCTTGCCTGCGGCGCTACCATCCACGAGATCAATGCGGTGCGGAAACATCTCTCTCGGGTCAAGGGGGGCAACCTGGCCCGTGCGGCCTACCCGGCCACGCTGGTCAGTCTCATCCTCTCCGACGTAGTGGGGGACGACCTCGACGTCATCGCCTCCGGGCCCACGGTGCCTGATTCCAGCACCTTCTCCCAAGCTGAGGAGATCCTCAGGCGGTATGGAATCTGGGACGATACTCCTTCTTCCGTGAGGCGAAGGATCCTCTCAGGTCTCAAAGGGGAGATCGAGGAGACCCCCAAACCCGAAGATCCCGCGTTCCAGAAGGGGATCTGGCAGTTGGTGGGGACCAACCTTCAAGCCCTCTTGGCGGCCCAAGAGGAGGCCCGGCGGTTGGGCTACAAGCCCCTGATCCTCTCCTCGGGCATCGAGGGGGAGACCAGGGAAGTGGCCAGGGCATTGGCGGCCGTGGCCAAGGAGGTTATCGCCTCGGGGAACCCTATCCCTCCCCCTGCATGCATCCTTTCAGGGGGGGAGACCACGGTGACCCTGCGGGGGGATGGACGGGGAGGAAGGAACCAGGAGTTCGTCCTGGCCTCGGCCATGGCCCTGGAGGGCACCCGCCCCGTGGTGGTCCTCAGCGGCGGTACGGACGGGACCGACGGCCCCACCGACGCCGCAGGGGCCCTGGCCGATCCCACCACCCTGGATCGAGCCCGCCGAATGGGGCTGGAGCCCAGGGATTTCCTCGACCGCAACGACTCCTATCCCTTCTTCAAGCGCCTTGGGGACCTGCTGATGACCGGCCCCACCCGGACCAATGTGATGGACGTCCGGATTCTCCTTGTGGGAGTGCCGGAGGGGCCGTCTTCCGCCTCTTCCCAGGGGTAAAGGTTCCATTTCGAAGGCGCATCACCGCTAGGGTTGCCATCCTTCACGGGGCCTTGTCGGAGACCCCCGCCTCATCGAAGGTGAGCATCTCGCGGAAGACCTTGACGGCCCCCTCCATGATCCCCATGGCGAGGGCGGCGCCTGTGCCCTCACCAAGTCGCATCCCCAGGTCCAGAATGGGTTCGAGTCCTAAGTGCTCGAGCATGGCCTGATGCCCGGGCTCTTGGGAACGATGTCCGGCGAAGAGGTAGTCCGTCACCGAGGGGCAGAGGCTCTGGGCAATGAGGGCCCCGGCTGTGGATATGAGCCCATCGATGACCACAGGTCTTCGGTGATAGGCACCTGCCAGGATGCAACCGGCTATTCCCCCGATCTCAAAGCCTCCTACCTTGGCCAGGACATCCAGGCCGTCTGTGGGGTCCGGCCGGTTCACCTCGATGGCCCTCTCTATGGCTCGGATCTTCCTCTTCAGGCCCTCATCGTCCACTCCCGTCCCTCTTCCCACCACCTCCTTCGGGTCCCTTCCTGTGAGGACCGAGGCGATGGCGGTCGAGGGAGTGGTATTGCCGATCCCCATGTCTCCGGTCCCCAGGACCTCGACGCCCTCTTCCATAAGTTTGGAGCCGAGATGGAATCCTGTGAGCACCGACTTCAATGCCTGGTCACGATGCATGGCGGGCCCTCTCGCCATGTTCCCGGTGCCGGGAGCGACCTTATGGATCAGGAGTCGGTCCCCACCGGGGAGGGTCGAGGGATCCAACTCGGGGATGATCCCCATATCCACGACCCAGACCTCCGCTCCCACATGACGCGCCAGGACGTTGATCCCGGCCCCCTCTCGAAGGAATGTCCGGACCATCTCCCCGGTCACCTGCTGGGGATAGGCGCTGACCCCTTCCTCAACGACTCCGTGATCGCCCGCCATGACCAGAAAGGCCTTCCGTCCCATGGAGGGCTCCAAGGTGGAGCGGATTCCGCAGAGGCGTTCGGAGATCTCATGGAGCCGGCCCAAGGCGCGGGGAGGCATGACCAGCCTTGCGGTACGTTCTCTGGCCTTTTCGATCCATCGGGGGTCCACTGGCCGGATGCCTTTGAGGATCTCATTCAGTTCCATCGGCTTCCTCCTCATCCTCTTTGTTGGTTTCGTCTATCTCGTCTATCTCGTCTGTCTCGTCCATTTCGTCATTTGGTCCATTTCGTCTATTTTGTCGATTTGGTTGGGTAGGGGAGGCTATTTCGTCTATCTCGTTGATTTGGTCTATTCGGAAGGGGGGCGGTGAAGTTGCCCCTCTCCGATAGAGGCAAAGATCCTCGCATCTGGGCAAGCATTTTCATCCATCAAGGGTGTCACGCCCAGGCGTGACATGGACAGTTACGTAGAAAATAATCTTTCGTCTATTTCGTCCATTTCGTCGATTTGGTTGGGTAGGGGGGCTTTAGCCTCCCCGAAGGGGGCGACTAAAGTCGCCCCTCCCTGATTTCCGGATGATCAAAAAAAATCCTCAGGCACCGTCATGCCTGAGGATTTACCATCTCCTCGAGGGCCGACCGAGCGGAGGACGTCTTCTGACTTCCGGGTCGTCCTACTCCCCGCGCCTTCCCCTCCCGCTTAGTGACGGAAAAGTGGCCCTTTGCGGGTTTCGTCGCCGGTCACAGCGGCGGGACCGTACCGGATTCACACCGGTTTCCGTTTCCACCGCTCGGGATCATCCCTTTTGTCGGGATCTTTGTACCACTGTATTGCTGCTCAGTCAAGGGGACTTGAGGAGGGATAAATCGGCCCGGGCTAGGGATGTTGCACGCGGACCAGCACCCAGATCCTTGTCCCGAAGTTGGGGACCCGGATGTGGAGACGGGCGCCGTCCTGGATCCCAGGTGGGATTTGAATGAAGAAGGTGAGATGCTGGATCGCGGCTCCCGAGCCCCCACAGTCCAGGCAGGGGAACAGACCCCGCCACCCGACCCCCCCGCATCTCCGGCAGGGAATCTCCAAGGGGAGGTGAAGGGGGATTCGGAGCCCGTTTATGGCCTCCCAAGGGGAGAGGATGACCTCGATCCAGGGCGACGTGGCTCGAGGAGGCCCCACCCGGGCCTCCCACGAGGAGCTCACGTGGCCCCGGGCCTCCTGCTTCAAGGAACGATCGTAGTCCTTGCGCTTCTCCGGGTCCGAGAGGGTCTCATAGGCCTCCTGCAGTTTCAGTAGCCGCTCCACATCGGGTGTCTCAGAGACGTCGGGATGGACCCTATGGACCGCCTTGCGGTAGGCTCTCCGAATGGCCTCCTCGTTGGCATCCCTTGGGATTCCGAGGATCTGGTAGAAATCCTCTTTCATTCTCACCCAGTCTCTTCGTCTCTACCAGGCAAGGCCGAAGTTTGGTCCATGGGTTTCGGACTTTTCGTGCTCTCGATCTCTTTGGGAAGGAAGGGTGCCTCCTTGCTCAATTCTGCTATTATAGCACAGAAGCAAGGAAAGGGTTTCTCTGTAAGCAAATGGGTCCTTGTGGGTCCCCTTGGGAGCCGACAGGAAGGAGGCACATAGCCGATCTTGGAGGTGCACCATGGAGCTCTATTTGATGCAGCACGGAGAGGCCCTCCCCAAAGATGTGGATCCCGAAAGGGGTCTAAGCGAAGAGGGGAGGCGTACTGTGGAGAGTGCGGGCAGAGCATTGAGGGCCATGGGAGTCGAGCTGAAGGGGATCGTCTCTAGTCCCAAAAAACGCGCCAGACAGACGGCTCAGGCCGTTGCTGAGGCTGTGGGAATCCCGGCTGGGGAGATTCGGATCCTCGAGGCCCTGGAGCCCTTGGTCCCTCCTGAGGAGACCGTTCAGGCATTGGAGGCAGAAGGACTGGAGGGGCCGGTGCTCGTGGCGGGCCATCTCCCGTCTTTGGCGGAGCTGGCCGCCTTTCTGATGGATTGCCAGCGGAGGATCGCCTTCCGGATGGGTGGTGTGGGCTGCCTGGATGTGGAAAGGTGGGAGCGAGGAGGCGGGACCCTGTTGTGGTACTTGCCCCCCGAGCATCTGGAACGCATGGGCAAATAGACCCGAATCAGCAGGGCTCAGTGGGTCTCCGGGCAGGCTGTGGAGGGCGATGTTGAGGCCCCTTTCTTCCCGAGTGCCGCTTGATAGGCCTCCCACTCCTCCAGGGCCAGTCTCTCGTAGATCCGACTCAGTTCCATGTGGCAGCGGACCACATGGCTCCCCAGCTCCAGGGCCCTTTCAAAGGCCGAGGCCGCCTCCCTCCACTGTCTCTCCTCTCGCAGGAGGCACCCCAGGCGATAGAAGGTCTCCCCCCGGTTGGGATTGAGGGCGCCGGCACGTTGGAGGTAGCGGATGGCCTTTGTCCGCTGCCCGAGTAGGGAGGCCGCCTCGGCGGCCTCCAGGTGGGCCTCCAGGTCCTTTGGGTTGAAGCGGAGGGCCTTCTCGAAGGCCTCCAGCGCCTTTTTGAGGTCTCCCCTCTGCTTGGCCACGCGTCCCAGACCGAGGTGGGCGTTGGGCCAGGTGGGATCCCGCCTGAGGGCCTCTTGAAAGGCCTTTTCGGCCTCCTTCCATCGCCCTCGGCGCATCAGGAAGAAACCGTAAAGGGACGGGGGCGCAGGGTTTGTGGAATCGACTTCGATGGCGCGACGAAACGAGCGCTCCGCTTCCGCGGGCCTCCCTTCTCGCTCCTGGATGGAGGCCAGATTGACCCATGCAGGTGCATACTCGGGATGATCCCTGAGGATCCTTTGGTAAAGGGCCGCGGCCTCTTTCAACTTTCCCTGATCCTGATAGAGCACCGCGAGGTTGAACCGCGGGGCGGGGTCCTGGGGATCGGCCTCCAGGGCGCGCCGGTATTCCAGCTCGGCCCGTTGGAGATCCCCCTGTTGGTGATAGGCCACGGCCCTTTGAAAGGGGGTGGGGCCGGTCCCAGCGCATCCTACCACTAAAAGGACTGCCGCTGTCCCAAAAAGGAGGACCAAATGTCGCCCTAAAAACGGGATGCGCGTTCTGCCCTTTCCCTCATTGCTGCTTCGGTTCATGCCAGCCGATCCTTCCCTTTTCCCTCCATTCAGCAGGGCCGGCCGGGGGAGCCCCGTCGGTGGTCCCCTCGCCCTTCCAAAGGACCTTCCAGGGATGCGCACGGAGATCCTTGCTCAGTGCCTCCAGATGTCGTGAGGCCTCTTTGAGGTGCAGGAGGAGGAGGTAGAGGTTGCGGTCGTTATCGTTTATGACGGAGCGGGCATCGCCGAAGAGTCCTTCCGCTTCCTGAAGCCCGGAGCGGGCCTGAGAGAGCACCGGAAGGACCGCCTCTTCCACGCGGGCAAGGCTCTTTCGAAGCTCTTCGTTGGTCTGACGCAGCTCTTTCAGCAGGGCGGTCAGTTCCTTTCCCCCTCTTCGAGCAGTCCCTCGGAGGTCCTTGACCCCGACTTGAATGCTCTGCGAGACCTCCATTAGGGATCGGTGGGTGTCGGCCACCATACGGTCCACCCTCTCCAAGACTCCCTTGAGGTCCTTGGCCCTGGCCTGCATTTCCATCAAAAAGGCATTGGCGTTGTTGAACGTCCGTTCCAGGGGGAGACGGGTCCTGAGATCCGCCACGAGATTTCGTACCTCTCCCAAGGTCTCCTGGAGCTGTACGGCTATCACCTTTCCCGTTTCGATGAACTCGGACAGAGAGGATGGGGTCTGTCCTTCCAACGTGCCTCCATTGGGCAGCTCGGGGGCCTGGGGGGATCCTGGTGAGATCTCCACGTACTTGGATCCCATCATCCCCAAATTGCGGATATAGGCCTTGGAGTCCTCCTTGACCCGGGCCTCGGGGTCAATGCGCACGGTCACCGCTATCCGATCCACCTCCTCATGAACGATGCGGACATCTGAGACCTCTCCCACCTCCAATCCCGAATACCATACCGGAGATCCCTTGGTGATCCCATCAGCGTAAGGGAAGAGGAGAACCAAGGTCTTCTTCTCCTCCCACAGGGTCCGGATATCGCTCACCAGGAAGATCCCGAGCGCCAACAGGACGAAAGAGGTCAGAATGACGAACCCAACCTTGATCTCCGATCGAAAGACTTCCATGGACACAATCTCCCTCTCACGGGTCGGTGACCCCTCCTCCTTCCCCTCAGGGACCTCATCCGAGGATCCCCGTCGGCCCTCACTCCATATCCATCAGGTCCTCAAGGTAGTCTCGACTTGACTGGCGAAGTGGGATGGGGCCGTCGGGGCGTCCGTGAATAAACTGCTGGACCAGTGGGTCCTTGGAGCGTTGAATCTGCTCCGGGGTTCCCTCGGCAACGACCTTGCCTCGATAGAGCACGACCATCTTGTGGGCGATCTTGAAGGCGCTTCGAGTGTCATGGGTGACGACCACGGAGGTGATATGGAGTCGATGGCTCAAGTCCATGATGAGCTGGTCGATCACACCCCCCACCACGGGATCGAGCCCGGAGGTGGGCTCGTCGTAGAAGACGATCTCCGGATCCAGGGCCAGGGCCCTGGCGAGGGCTACCCGCTTCTGCATTCCCCCGCTCAATTGGGAGGGCTTCAGGTGCTCGAAGTCTCGGAGGCCTACCAACTCCAGCTTCATCTTCACGATCATCCCGATGATCTTCTCGTCCAGTTGAGTGTGCTCCCGGAGGGGAAGGGCGATATTGTCCTTGACCGTCAGGGAATTGAGCAGTGCCCCTCCCTGGAAGAGCATCCCGAAGCGCTTTCGGTATTGCTCCATCTCGGATTCGTTGAATTTGGTGATGTCCTTCCCCTTGACCCAGATCTCTCCTGAGTCGGGCCGTAGGACCCCGATCAGATGCCGCAGCAGGGTGCTCTTGCCGCAGCCGCTTCCCCCCATGATGGCCGTGATCTTTCCCCGTTCGATGTCCAGGTTGATCCCATTGAGCACGACCCTGCCGTCAAAGGACTTGACCAGGTTCCGGACGCGAATGATGATCTCTCCCCGTCGGGGAGAGGTCGCCGGTCCTTTGTTCCTCCTCACCGGTCGATCGGTCTTTTGGGGTGGCGTTACTCCTCCCGACCGCACGGTCGCCTCCGGGTTACAGAAATAAGTAGAAGATGGTCGTGAAGAAACAGTCCGCCAGGATGATGAGGATTAAAGAGGTGACCACCGAGATCATGGTCGCCTTTCCCACTCCCTCGGCCCCCCCTTTGACGATAAAGGCCATATAGCATCCCACCATGGCGATGATGCCCGCGAAGACCACGCTTTTGGCCAGACCCGTGAGGATGTCCTTCAGGAGCATGGCATCGAGGGTGGTCTCGATATAGAGGGTGGATCGGATCCCCACGGTAGTGGTCCCGATGATGTATCCCCCGATCATCCCGACCAGATCCGCCATCACAGTCAGGCAGGGGAGCATTACCACCATGGCAAGAAAGCGGGGGACCACCAGATAAGCTATGGGGTGGATGGCCATCACCTCCAGGGCGAGGATCTCTTCGGTGACCATCATGGTGCCCAACTCGGCGGTGTAGGCCGCACTGACCCGTCCGGCCACCACAATGGCCGCCAGAAGGGGGCCAAGCTCCCGGGTCAGGGCCACACTGGCCAGGCTCGCCGCATAGTTGGTCGCCCCGAACTTCTCCAACTGATAGGCGGTCTGAAGGACCAGGATGATGCCGATGAAGAAGGAGACCAGAAAGACGATGGGGACCGATTTGACGCCCACCTCGTCCATCTGGGTGATGATGGCCTTGACCCGAAGGGGCTTTCCCTGAAAGGGCTTGATGAGGAGCCACCGGAGGGTCTCCTGGAAGAGGAAGGTAATACTGCTCAGGTGCTGGAGGAAGAGGACAGCGGGCCTAAGGAGGCCCGGCCCCGCTCCCGTGGGCGATCCCGATGAGATGCGGCCCTTCCTGTTTCCAGACACCGCGTCGCTGGTGCTCCCGGCGACCGAATCCGACCTTCCACTCACTGTTCAACTCCCCCTTCGAGGGCATCCTCCACTCGCGGGACCACGACGAAGACCTCCTTGAGATGGGCCAACTCGAAAGCGGCCTCCACAGGAGACGTCATCCCCGCAAGGATCAACGGGATCTGGAGCTGCCGGGAACGTTGAAGCCCCTCGATTAGGGTGGCGATACCCGAGCTGTCCATATAGGGGACCCGGGTCAGATCCACAATGATCTTTCTGACCCCCTTCTTGAAGAGAGGAGCCAGGGCCTTTCGGACCTCGGGTGAGGTGCTCATGTCCACATCGCCCTCAATGTGGAGAACTACAGCGCCGGAGTCCGTCTTTTGAACTTTGAGGTTCATTTCCCTCCCTCTGTCTGGGGGGATCGGTACTTGATCAGACGCAGCAGCCCTCCTCCCCCCCGTGCCTCCTCGAAGTGGACCTCGTCCATGGATTTTCGGATGAAGTGAAGGCCGAGCCCCCCTGGACGCAGCTCCCGGAGGTCCCTCGGTCGGAGGCGCTCCGGGTCTGGAGGGGTGCCGAAATCCCTCACGTGGATCTCCAGTCGGTCCTCTTTCACATGGAAGGTCAATACGATCCGCTGATCCGGACTGTTGCCGTAAGCGTGTCGGATGACGTTGGTGCAGGCCTCGTCAACGGCCAGGATCATCTGGGAGACGATGGTCTCCTCGTACCCCATCCTCTTGGCCAGCCTCTCCACCAGACAACGAACCAGGAAGAGACCGGACGGGTCGCTGGGGATCTCCAAGATTATGGGGCCGTGGATCGACCTCAGGTCCATGACATCGGCTCCACGCCCATCAGGACCAGGGTCACATCGTCGGCCAGACGAGCCCCTTTCAGGAAACGGTTCAATTCCGCCAAGATCCTTCGGTGCACTGATCGCGCGTCCCCGTCCCCCCTGCGCATGGCCTCCTGAAGTCGATCCCATCCGAACTGCTCTCCTCGGGGATTTCGGGCGTCCAGGATCCCGTCAGTGGTCAACAGGAGACAGTCTTCCTCCTGAAGACGGAGGCGTGCGGAGCGAAAGGTCCGCCCTCGCAGGATTCCCAAAGGGGGATCTCCGGCCTTGGGAAGGACGCGCACCACTCCATCTCGGGAATTCCAGAGCACAGGAGGGATGTGTCCGGCATTGACGTAGGTCAGGGTTCGCTTGGGGACGTGGAGGATTCCGTAAAGAAGGGTGACGAACATTCCCCGCCGGCTCCTCTCGCAGAGGAGCTCATTGACCTTCTGCACGACCCTGGAGGCGCTCCGTTCGCGCAGGGCGTGAAACCGGAAATCCGAGGTGAGCCGCGCCATATAGAGGGCCGACGAGACCCCTTTGCCGGCCACATCCCCGATGAGGATACCCAGACGGTTTTGGGACAAGGGGATGAAGTCGAAGAAGTCCCCCCCCACCGCCATGGCCGATTGGTAGTGGGTCTGGAAACGGTAGCCCGGAAGGTTGGGGACCTCCTGAGGGAGGAAGCTCTTCTGTACCTGGGTGGCGAAGGCCAGATCACTCTCGATCCTCTGCCTTCTCAAGAGGTCTCGATGCATTCGGGCGTTTTCGATTGCAATGGCCGCCTGAGCGCTCAAAAGCGAGAAGGCCTCTAGATCGTCCTGGTTGAAAGGGGTTCCGTCTAGCTTATTGATAACCTGGCTGACGCCGATAATCCGATCTTTGACGATGAGGGGGACGCAGAGGATGGATCGGGTGCGGTATCCGGTTCGCCGGTCCACATCCGGATTGAAACGCGGGTCCTTGTACGCGTCCTCGATGATGAGGGGACGGCCCGTCTCAAAGACGTACCCCGCGATTCCCTCCCCCCTCTTGAGACGAACCTCTTCCCGAAGCTTCTCCCCCACACTACCCTGAGCCACCTGGAAGACCAACTCTCCGGACTCCTCGTCCGCCAGCATGAGGCTACAGGCGTCGGCATTCATCACGGCCCTGGAGGTGGACATGATCTGACTCAACACCTCATCCAGATCGAGGGAGGAGTTGATGAGCATGCAGACCCGGAAACATCGAGTGAGGTTCTCCACCCGTTGCCGAAACCGACGAATGGTCTCTTCGGTTGGCTCCCGGGAAAGACCCATGGTCTCTCCTGTCCCTCTGACCCTCTTGAGATTTTGTTGCCTACTCTATCACGCCGTGCGGCGCCAAGACAAGCACGGAGCCTCACTCCTGGAGCCTCTCCAACTCCACCTCCTCACCAAAGGCCCGAGCCAATTCCCTTTCCAACTCCTGAAAGCGGCCCTCGTCCTCCATCTCCACCACCAGCCCCCCGTCGTCGAAGACCTTGAGCCATCCATGAGGTCGGACCACATGGAGGAACTCCTCGGGGTCCACGGTCACCCACCCCTTCATGCGTCGAACGAGCTCCTCCCCCTTGAAGGGACGCTGGATGGTCAGCTCCACGGATCGAAATCTGCCCCTCCAGCCGATCGTGGCCGGCCGGATCAGGAGGGGTTGAACAGGATCGTGCATGGCTGCACACCGAAACCACACCCTCGCCCTGATCATGGGGTCCCTCCTCAATGGTTGAAAATCGATCTCCTCTGGAAGGATCGACTTCCAGCCCCTTTGTTCTTGCCTAACTTAGGTCCAAGATCTGCCTCGGTCAAGGCATCGGGCCGGGGAAGGGCATGTCTAGGTTGCATTCCAAAAAGGTTGAGGCTAAGGTGAGAAGGAATTATGTGAATACGCTTATTCACTTAGCTCCGTATTTACTGGTCAGGAGGATGTTCCTGGAGCGAACGTTCGAGATTTTTCAGGGCGCCCGCCTTGGCGAATCCCGCCCTTGGGCGGGACCGCAGGGCCATGGGAAGTTACGTTGAAAATAGCTTTCGTCTATTTCGTCTGAACCAAGAACCTGGAATCACGCATGGGCGTGACACCCTTGAGGGATGAAAATGCTTGCCCAGATGCGAGGATCTTTGCCTCTATCGGAGAGGGGCAACTTCACCGCCCCCCTTCCAAATAGACCAAATCAACGAGATGGACGAAATCAACCAGATAGACGAAATAGCCTCCCCTACCCAACCAAGACCAAATCGACGAGATAGACGAGACAGACCAAATGACGAAATGGACGAAATGGACGAGATAAACGAAACGAACGAAACGGACCCAAAGGACCAGATAGACTAGGAGGCAAGGGAGAATCCCATGGAGTTGCTTCAGGCCATACTGCAACGGCGAAGCTGTCGGGCGTTTCGAGACGATCCCGTGGATCCGGCCACGGTGGAGGAGCTTTTGCGCCGGGCCGGGAGGGCTCCATCCGCCCTGAACCTGCAACCCTGGGAGATCACGGTGGTGATGGGAAGGGAGTTGGAGAGGCTCCGCAGAAGGTTGCTCCAGGCACGCAGCGAGCGGGCCGTCTCCTGCTCCCCCGGATCCCGGCGGCCTCTCCCGGAGGTCTTTCAGCAGAGGCGTCGGGCCTCCTTTGCGCCGCTGGCGGAGCTCCTCTCCCAGCAGGAGATGGACGTGAACGCCTTTGTGGAGGAAGGGAGCTGCCGGTTCTACGGGGCTCCCGTCGCCCTTATCCTGGGCATGGACGGGGCATTTTCGTCCCAGCGCCTTCTCTGTTTGGGGATCTTTCTGGGATACCTCCTTTTGGCCGCGGAGGATCTGGGGCTGGCCACCTGTCCCGTGGGATTGGTGACCTCCTATGCGGATGAGATCAAGGAATTCCTGAACATCCCGGAGGAGAAGGAGGTGGTCCTGGGGGTGGCCGTGGGTTTCCGAGACGAGACCTCCCCTCTCGACCGGTTCCGGACGCCGCGGGAGCCTCTGGATCGCTTTGTTCGATGGTATGTCTGAAACCTTTGGTGGAGTGAATCTCCAGGATCAGGAGACAATTTGGTTTCTCAGGGCACGACATCGGCCGGAGCGGATCTCCTCCATCAGCTCCCAGAGGTCTCGTGGCGGCCGCTCAAAACCGGTCAGGCACCGGCCCACCTGCTCCAGCCGATGGCAGTCGCTTCCTCCCACCTGGGGGAGCCCCAGGATTCGGGCGGCACGAAGGGCCTTTTCGTCGTCTTCGAGGGTGTTGAGGCCGTTGTGGGTCTCCACGGCCCCCCAATCCTGCCAAAGAAAGAGGTCGTCTCCGAGGCCGTCCCGGACATGCGAACGATACGGATGGGCCGGGATGCACAGCGCCCCCATCTTCCTCAGCTCCGAGAGCACGTCGTCCAAGGGAAGGTGAAGGTTGCGGCCCCAGCGGTTCCACCGGTCGTCGGTGACGCCGAAGACAAGGATGTGCCCCCGATCCGTGGAGATCTCCACTCCTCGAAAGATGCGGACCCCGAACTCGCCGGCGAGCCGCGAGACGGGCTCCGATGCCCGAAAGGAATGGTGTTCCACAATGCCCACACCATAGAGTCCCAATTCCGCGGCCCGCATCAGGAGGTCCCGAGGATCCAGGAGATTGTCGTGGGAGAAGTGGGTGTGACAGTGGAGGTCCACCAGGGCCAGGTCCTCTTCCGAGACCTTGGAAAGGGAAGCACGTTGTGAGCCGGGCATCTCTTCTCCTTGTTTCGAAAGGAGTTGTGCTTGAGAGTCCTTTGCGAACCCAAAGGCGGGGTCTATAATAGCCTTTGACCGAGGTTTTTTCATCCCCGAAGTGCTCAGAAGAGGAAGGCGGGGGGCCGAAGCTGAGGGGGAGATCGGAGAGGGGAGAATCCTATGCTCAGGATGAAAGAGGTGGCCGCAGCGGAGCCCACAGCGGAGATCCGGGATCTCCATGCTCTTTTCCATCCCCGAACCATCGCGGTGGTGGGAGCCAGCGCCCGCTATGGGAAATGGGGTTCCTTCCTCTTGGCACATCTGCTCTCCGGTGGTTTCCAAGGCGAGGTCTATCCCATCAACCCTCACGAGAAGACGATCTTCGGCCTCCCCGTCCATCGCTCGGTGAGGGAAATCCCGACTCCCGTGGACCTGGCATTTATCACCACACCTGCGGCATCCGTGCCCCGGGTGATAGAGGACTGCATCCACAAGGGGGTGGGTGCGGTGGTGGTCGTCTCCTCGGGCTTTGCAGAGGTGGGGGAGGAGGGGAGAAAGCTGGAGGAAGAGGTGGTCCGTTTGGCCCGCCGAGGGGGATTGCCCCTGGTGGGACCCAATACCATGGGAGTGGTCTCCACACCGGTGCGCCTTTATGCCACCGGGGCTCCCGTCCGTCCAGAACCCGGGCCTGTCTCCTTCATCAGCCAGAGCGGCAATCTGGGGACACAACTGCTTAGCTGGTCCGAGAGGAGGGGCATCGGCATCAACAAGTTCGTGGGCAGCGGCAATGAAGGGGATCTCAAGACCACGGACTACCTGGCCTATCTCCTGGAGGATACCGAAACCCAGGTCATTCTCCTCTATCTGGAGGGATCGGGAGGCGGACGAAGGCTCATCGACACGGCGCTTCGGGGAAGCTCCAGGAAACCCATCCTGGTGCTCAAAGCTGGTAGGACCCGGGCGGGGCAGAAGGCGGCCCTGTCTCATACCGGGGCCCTGGGGGGGGATCGACGCGTGGTGGAGGGGGCCTTGGCCCAGGCCCGCATGATCCAGGTGGACAACCCCTCCGAGTTGCTCAACCTGGCGGCGGCCTTCGCTTATCTACCCCTGCCCTCGGGCCCGCGTGTGGGGGTGATTACGTTGGGCGGCGGCTGGGGCGTAGTGACGGCCGATGCTTGCAATGAGGCAGGGCTGGAGCTCCCCCCTCTTTCCCATCGTCTTGTGCATCGGTTCGACGAACTGCTTCCGCCCTTCTGGAGCCGCTCCAACCCCGTGGACCTGGTGGGCCAGTTCAACGCCAAGATGTATCATACGGTCCTGGAGGAGATGGCCCGAGACGAGGGCCTTGACAGCATCATCGTGATGGGCGTCATCGGCCTGATGGACTTTATCCTTCGGTCCTATGCCTGGACGAGGGAAGTCGACGGCAAGCTCGACGAGGAGGAGATTCAGAGGGCACGCGAGGGGATAGCCCGGTTCGAGGAGGGCTTCCTCCAACACATGGCCAGCTTGATCCAGGAGACCGGAAAGCCCATCGTGGGGGTCTCGTTGAGCTCCCAACGCCTCAGCCAGGTAAAGACCCTGGGAGACGGGTCCAAGATCGTCACCTACTCCACCCCCGAGAGGGCGGTTCAGGCCCTGAGTCGATTGACGGCCTATGCCCGTCTGGTTCGGGAAGAAAGGTCGGGATCCGAGACCGGGACGGCCTTTTGAGCCCCTGGCAATCGAGCCTCTGTCGGGATGAACCCAAAGGCACCACCCGATCGAGAGACCTGCCTGGAGATCCTCAAGAGGAGAGGAGTGCCGGAGCATATCATCCTCCACAGCCTGCAGGTGGAAAGGGTGGCCCGTCTGCTGACCCAAGCCCTCAACCAAAGGGGCGAAGCCCTGGACCTTGGGGTGGTGGAGGCCGCCTCCCTTCTTCACGACATCGCCAAGATGGACGGACTGAAGACCGGCCAGAATCATGCAGAGGCTGGGGCGAAGATCCTCGAAGAGATGGGATATCCGCGAGTGGCTCGTGTGGTCCGGTACCACATCGTGCCCCCCGAAGGGGAAGATCTCCTGGTCAAAGTGACGGAGGAAGAGGTGGTCAACTACGCCGACAAGCGGGTCATGCACGATCGAGTGGTGACCTTGGAGGAGCGCTTCGCTGACCTCTGCCGCCGTTACGGCCGGGATGATCACAGCCGAGCCCTCATCGCAGCGGCCCTGGAGAGGGCGCGTCAGATCGAGCGCAAGATCTTCCAAAAGATCCCCATGAAGCCGGAGGCTCTCTCCTTTTACCTCCAGAGCCGACCTCGTTTGAGCTAGCCAAGGAGGTGGCCCCATGCCCGTTTCGGCGTTTGTCTTTGTGGAGTGTTCGGCCGGATACGCCATCCAGGTGGTCCGGGAGATCCGAGAACTGCCCGGAGTGGTCTATGCCCATGCAGCCACCGGCCCCTATGATGTGATCGCTCTCATCGAGGCCCCGGATCTTCACGTCATGGGAGAGATGGTCATCAAGCGCATCCAGGGGGTCCCCGGAGTGATCCGGACTCAGACCAACGTGGTGGTGGAATAACTCTTTTCTCTTTGCTCCAAGCTCCATGCTAAATTCGTGGGGAACGTGGCCAGTTCCCGGCCTGGATCCACGAGGTCATTGTCCATGGTGGTGGAGTCCTCCATAAATCGAGATCAACGGATCCGGGAGAGGCTCTTTGATTTCCTCTCCGAGTTTCCCGTCATCTATCAGGCCAGACAAGGAGTGGGAAGCCGGATCCTCAATCCCTTCACCTCCATGGCCGAGGTGGTTCGGTCTCAGATCAACCCCCTCATTCTCTACATCAATGACTTGGTCCGAGAGATCCAGGAGGGGCTTTCCTATCTGGAGGCCCTGGATCGGGTGATCCGATTCGCTCTCCAGAACAAATACCGGGATCGTATCCTGGAGGCTGTCCAGGAACTGAGCCGGATCGAGAGGGAACGACCCTACTTCCTCTGGGGGCTGGCCTCCCTCAAGGGTGGCCTCACCTCTGTGCAGCGTGCTCGGAAGCTGAGGCAGTGGCATCGCCGCCTGCATCAATTGAACGCCCGTTTCCTGGAGCGGTTCGGGGCACCGGAGGCCGACGTGGACTTGGTGCCCTGGCGCGTGGCCTTTCGCGGGCAGGTGGACGGCATTACCGAGGGGACCTACGAATATCCCACCCGAGAGCAGTTGGAGATCTTCCGCCAGGCCATAGGGGCCTTGGAGAGGCTGGTTCGGGAGCATCAACTGGACCGGTGGATCCATCGGAGGACCTATCGAAGCATCCAGGAGGACATTAAGGGGTTGGCCCAGCTCCTCTTTGACTACGGCTTTACCGTGGAGGAGATCTCCGGAAGGGTGCAACCCGAGGGAGAATGGCTCAATGAATTCCTCAACGACATGATCCTGTCGGAGATCGAAGGGTCCCTACGGGCCAAGATGGAACCCGAGACGACCTCCAGGCACTTGATCCTACTGACCCTGTTGGACTACCGGAGGATCATTCCCTTCCGCACCTATTATCGCCCCCTCAGCGATCTCAAAGGGGCCCTTCAGGCCGTAGAGGATCTGGAACGGAAACATCGAAAGAGAAAGAGCCTGTATCGAAGGCTGGTGCAGCTTTATAGACGTTACTTGGAGGTCCACCCGCCGCTTCTCCACTTCTACTTGGAGTTCCAGTTCAGTCGGGCCCACGGGGACTATTTCCCTGTCCGGGATCGAGGGCACTTCGGGGTCGACATCACACAGAAGTTCATCCTGCGATACTACGACGGCGAGGCGGTGGAGTCCGAGATAGAATCCCGCGGCAGGAAGGTCTATAGCTCCAAATCCTCGGGCGAGATCTTAGAATTGATGCGCCTGTTGGTGAAGGCGCTTTCCAACCCCGGTGAGCTCCGGGGCCGCAGGGTCTACATCCTCGGCCACATCCAGTCCGGGGCCATGGGGCGGGTTTTGGTAGGGATCTACAAGGGCAATATCGTGGCCCTGAAGGAACCCAAGGTGCCCAAAGGCTCGCCCATGCCCTTGAGTGAACGGGCCCGCCATCTGGAATACGAAGCACGCATCCACAGTCATATCCAGGAGGGCCCTGTCCCTCACGAGAACATCGTGGAGTGCTTCGGTATTGTGGAGGAGGAAGGACAACGCTATTTGGCCATTGGATATCATCCCGCCGAGACAGTCGGCATGCTGATTCGAAGAAATCGGATGAGGGGCCCCCGCCAAGGCGGGGGGACCTCCGTCCCCCTGACCGTGGGAGATGTGATGACGGTCTCCCGTCAACTCCTGAGGGCCCTTGTTCATTTGAAGGACCGCCACGTGATCCACAGGGACTTGAAACCAGCCAATCTCCTCTATCTGGTGGATCCGGAGGGAAGGGTCTGTCTTATCAAAGTGATCGATTTCGGGGTGGCGCTGGGTACGGCCCCGGGACTCCCCAAAGACATTCACAGCAGACAAGTGGTGGGGACCCTGGGCTATCTTGCACCCGAGATGGTCTTTCGAGAGGCCTCTTATGCATCGGACCTCTATTCGGCAGGTGTCATCCTCTATCAGCTTCTCTCCGGGAGTCTCCCGCTTCCCCCAACCCCTATTCGGGACACTTCATCCCTGAAAAGGGCGTTGAGCCGGGTGGTCAAAGAACCCCGGATTCCCCTCTTGAAGGCCAATCCCTTGCTGAGGGAGGAGCCCCATTTGGAAGGAATCGGGGAGTTGGTGGACAGGATGATCCGAAGGGATCCCACGGAACGTCCCGCTGTGGAGGATTGTTTGGATCAATGGACCGACTTCTGGAAGGAGCTTCCGGAGGAGATCTTGAACAGACCCATCCGCTACGCGGGTTGATGAGCGTCTGTCTCGTCTATTTCGTCCATTTCGTCTATCTCGTCGTTTCGTCCATTTGGTCTATTTGGAAGGGGGCGGCTGAAGTCGCCCCTCCCCCACAGAGGCATTGCCCCTCGCATCCGGCAAGCGTTTTCATCCATCTAAGGGTGCCCCGTCCCGCCTTAGCGGGCGGGGCGGGGTATGAGAAATCAGTTAGGTGCCTCTTTTGTGGTAAAGCGGGGACATCTGGCGCAGCCGCTCTACAATGGGTGGGAGCTTCTCGATCACATAGTCGATGTCTTCCTCCGTCGATTCCCTCCCCAGGCTGAACAGGAGGGAGCCCTGGGCGAGATCCGGGGGGATGCCCATGGATGTCAGGACATGGGAGGCCTTGAGGGAGACGGATGTGCACGCTGATCCGCTGGCCACGGCGATGCCAGCGGAGTCCATGAAGAGCAACATGGCCTCTCCCTCGACGAATTCCACGGAGACGCTGACGAAGCCAGGGAGCCGTTCCGTGGGATGGCCGGTCCAATGGAGGTGATCGATGCGTTGGGAAAGTCCCTCCCTGAGGCGTCTTTCCAGGGCACTCTTGCGGGCCATCTCCTGTGGAAGCTCCTTGGAGATCAACTCGGCGGCGACTCCCATCCCCACGATCGCGGGGACGTTCTCCGTTCCTCCTCGACGGCCGTCCTCTTGAGCGCCTCCATCCAGGAGACGCTGGACAGGCGTACCGCGTCGGATATAGAGAGCTCCTACACCTTTGGGACCCCCGAACTGATCCGCGGAGAGGCTCAGGAGGTCCACACCCAGCTCCTGGACATGCACGGGGACGCGTCCCACCGAGCCGACGGCGTCCGTGTGGAAGACCACACCCGCCTCACGAGTGATCTGGGCGATCTCCCGGATGGGCTGGAGGGTCCCCACCTCCGGGGTGCTGTGCATGATGGACACGAGGATAGTGTCCTTGCGCAAGGCCTTCCTTACCTCGGAGGGATCCACCCTCCCGCGGGAGTCCACGGGCAGACGGGTTACCTCGAACCCCCATCTCTCCAGGGTGTTGGCCACGTAAAGGACCGAGAAGTGCTCCACCGACGAGATGATAACGTGTTTGCCTTTTTGCTGATTCTTCCAGACGGTCCCCTTAATGGCCCAATTGTTGGCCTCGGTCCCGCATGAAGTGAAGTAGATCTCTTCCGGAGCAGAGGCTCCGATGAGATGGGCGACCTGCTGACGGGCCTGGGTGATGGCCTTCAAAGGGGCCTCCCCGTCGCTGTGGATGCTGGAGGGGTTGCCGAAGTGCTCCCGGAAGAATGGGAGCATGGCCTCAAGGGCCTCCTTCCTTACCGGCGATGCAGCGTAGAAATCCATATAAACCCGGCGCATGAGAGAACCTCCTGCTGTGCTTTGACCTCGAAACCGTGAAGGGGCCTCCGCCCGCTGTCAAGCATTCCCGGTCGTCCCTGAGCTCGAGCGGATCGTCTGTTCACAAATTCCTTTCCCAGGGACCGATCGAGGGATGAAGGCACCTTTATTGACACTATATCCCTCAGCGCCCTCAAGTCAATCAGGACACACGGAGTCAATAGCATGGAGCATGGCAGTTACGCGCAGGCCGGGGTGTTGAAGATCGGCCGCGTTTTGATATCATGGGAGGGACTTGGGAAACGGGAGGCAATGTATCTTGATCCCCAGATATTCTCGCCAACGTATGGCATCCCTTTGGAGTCCGGAGAAGAGATACCAGACATGGCTCGATGTGGAGGTCGCCATCTGTGAGGCCTTGGCGCAGTTGGGGCAGATCCCCGAGCGGGCCCTGCAGGTGATCAAAGAGAAGGCGTCGTTTCGTGTGGAGAGGATCGAGGAGATCGAGCGGGAGACCCGGCACGACGTCATCGCCTTTGTCCAATGCGTGGCCGAGTCGGTGGGCCCCGAGGGTCGCTACCTCCACCTTGGGGTGACTTCCTCAGACATCCTCGATACTGCCATGGCCATCCTCCTGAGGGATGCATCAGATATCCTGATCGAGGGGTTGGAGGGGCTCGAGGAGAGGCTCAAGGAGCTGGCCCTAGAGCACCGCCGGACCGTAATGATCGGCCGCACCCATGGAGTCCATGCCGAGCCCATCACCCTTGGCCTCAAGTTCCTCCTTTGGTATGAGGAGACGCGCAGAAACCTCCAGCGCATGCACGATGCCCGGGAGGGCATCCGTTACGGCAAGATCTCCGGTGCAGTGGGGACCTATGCCCACGTGGATCCCCAAGTGGAGCAATACGTCTGCGAGAAGCTGGGCCTGAAACCGGCCCCGGTCTCCAGCCAGATCATCCAGCGGGATCGTTATGCTCACTATTTCACCACCCTGGCCATCATTGCCTCCAGCATCGAGAAGTTCGCCTTGGAGATCCGACACCTGCAGCGCACCGAGGTGGGAGAGGCGGAGGAGGGATTTAGGCGGGGACAGAAGGGCTCTTCGGCCATGCCGCACAAGCGGAACCCCATCCTCTGCGAAAATCTCTGCGGGCTGGCGAGGGTCGTTCGGTCCAACGCCTTGGCGGCCATGGAGAACGTGGCCCTTTGGCACGAACGAGATATTAGCCACTCGTCGGTGGAGCGGATCATCGCTCCGGACAGCACGACCCTGTTGGACTTTATGATATGGCGGTTCCGGGGTGTCCTTGATCGGATGGTGGTCCACCCGGATGTCATGAGGGAGAACCTCGAGCGGACCCGTGGGCTGATCTTTTCCGAGGGAGTTTTGCTCCTTCTGGTGGAAAAGGGGCTCTCCCGGGAGCGGGCCTACGAGTTGGTCCAGAGAAACGCCATGAGCGTGTGGGAGGAGGGGGGGGAGTTTCTGACCAGGCTCCTCTCGGATGAGGAGATCCGCAGCTGGGTCTCGGAGGAGGAACTTCGATCGCGTTTCGACCTGGAGGCCCATCTGAAACACGTTGACACCATCTTCCATCGGGTGCTGCCCGAGGAGGATCCATGAGAAAGGGTTCTCTTCTTCCCCCAAGGGCGGGTCGGGAGGATCGTTTCAAGGAGGCCTGCGGGGTCGTTGGGATCTACGGACATCCCGAGGCCGCCAATTTGGCCTACTTGGGCCTCTATGCCCTCCAACATCGAGGTCAGGAGAGCGCGGGTATCGTATCCTGCAATGGAGAGGGCCTTCTCGTGCACAGGGGTATGGGCCTTGTGGCCGATGTCTTTACCGAGGAGGTCCTCAGAAAGATGGCGGGTCCCTCCGCCATCGGACACGTTCGATATTCCACCTCCGGGGCGAGTCTTCTCCGAAACGCCCAACCCTTCGTGGTGGGATACCGGGGAGGAGGGCTGGCCCTGGCGCACAATGGAAACTTGGTCAATGCCCACTTGCTCAGGAGGGAGCTAGAGGCTCGCGGGGCACTCTTTCAGTCGACCATGGATACCGAGGTGATCGTCCATCTGGTGGCCTCGGCTCCCGGGCCCAGCCTGATGGATCGTCTGGTTCAGGCCCTAGCCCGCGTCAAGGGTTCCTACTCCTTGGTGGTCTTGACCGAGAGGGCCTTGCTTGCGGCCCGGGATCCTCAGGGATTCCGACCCTTGGTGTTGGGGAAGAGGGGGGATGCCTATGTGATCGCATCCGAGACCTGTGCCCTCGACCTCATCGAGGCGGAGACGATCCGCGAGGTGGAACCCGGTGAGGTCCTTCAAGTGGACCATCGGGGACTGACGGGCTTCAAGGCCTTCAAGGGGCCCAGACGTCAGTGTATCTTCGAACTCATCTATTTCGCCCGTCCGGACAGCATCATCTTCGGGAGGAACGTCTACCAGACCCGAAAGGCGTTGGGGAGGGAGCTGGCCAGGGAACAGCCGGTGGATGCGGATATGGTGATCCCCCTTCCGGATTCGGGGGTCCCCGCCGCCATCGGGTACGCTCAGGAGTCCGGCATTCCCTTCGAGATGGGTATGATCCGGAACCACTATGTGGGGCGCACTTTCATCGAGCCCGAGCAGTCCATCCGCCATTTCGGGGTCAAGGTCAAGCTCAACCCTGCCAAGGACTTCTTTCGAGGAAAGCGCGTGGTCGTGGTGGACGACTCGATTGTTCGGGGGACCACCAGCAGGAAGATCCTAAATATGCTGAGACAGGCGGGGGCCAAAGAGATCCACCAACGGATCAGCTCTCCACCCACAGTGGGGCCTTGCTTCTACGGGATCGACACCCCCACTCGAGAGGAGCTGATCGCCTTCTCCTACTCCGTCGAGCAGATACGCGACTTCATCGGGGCCGACTCTCTGGGCTATCTGAGCGTGGAGGGGATGCGCAGAGCGGTGAAGGAAGAGGACCGGGAGTTCTGTACGGCCTGCTTCACCAATGAATATCCGGTGGAGGTCCCGGAAGAACGTCCGGTACGGCAGCTGGCCTTGTTTCAGGAGATGTGAAGATCCCACACGGGAGTGGACTGGGATGGTGGAGAAAAGTCCCCAATGGCATCGCCTGAAAGACCTGCTCCGTGAGAGGTCCTATGAGCGGAGGCGGGTTGTGCTGACCTCCGGCAGAGAGAGCCACTTCTACATCGACGGGAAACAGACCAGTCTTCATCCCGAAGGGGCCTATCTGATCGGCAAGCTTTTCCTCCACCGCCTACGCTCCCAAGGCCCGGAGGTCAGGGCCGTGGGTGGAATGACCCTGGGGGCGGATCCCCTTGTGACCGCTGTGGCGGTGGTCAGTCATCTGGAAGGCCATCCCCTGCAGGCGTTCATCATCCGGAAGGAGCCCAAGACCCACGGGACCGGCCAGTGGATCGAGGGGAGGAAACATATCCCGGAGGGGACACCGGTGGCCATCCTGGAGGACGTGGTGACCACCGGAGGAACCACCCTTCGGGCCATTGAGCGGGCACAAATGGAGGGGCTTCGGGTGGTCCGCGTGTTGGCCTTGGTGGACCGGGAAGAGGGGGGAAGGGAACGCCTTGGAGAGGCTGGATTCCGTCTCGAGGCCCTCTTTCGGCGGTCGGACCTGGAGTCCCCCGGTCCCGGTTGAGCATGAGGGGAACCGCATTGGAGGGAAATGGCCGGGGGCTGCCCACGAGGTTCGGAGGAAAAGGGAGGACCAACGAGCGGGGTCTCTGGAGTCGGTCGGCCCTCTTGAGTGTGGGCATCCTATTCTGTCTCCTCCCAAGTCGGCCTTCCTTGGCCGAGAAGGTCCCTCAATGTCTGGTTTACCTTCCCTCGGATCCGCCGGGTTACGCCTTGGTGGTGGAGAAGGCCACGGCCCGCCTTAGCCTTTATGTGGGAGGAGAGAGCGGCCCGCGTCTCGTAAGGAGCTATCCATGCTCCGTCGGGAGGGTCCGAGGCGACAAGAGCCGTCCGGGCGATCAAAAGACCCCTTCGGGGATCTACTGGATGGAGGAGTTCGTTCCTGGACGGCGTCTCCCTCCTCGGTACGGGGCAGGTGCCCTTGTGCTGAATTACCCGAACTTTTTCGATCGGCTGCGGAGAAGGGGAGGCGACGGCATCTGGATCCATGGGACTGCGGAAAGTGATCGCATCAGGAACCCCAGGAGCACGGATGGTTGTGTGGTCATCCGGGATGAGGATCTTCAGGATCTGGTCTCCAGGGTGCGGATCCTGGAGACGCCGGTGATAATTCGGAAGCGGATCGGCTGGTTGGAGCGGCGCCGTTGGGAGCGGCAACAGCGGGCCTTTCTCGAGAGATTGCAACTGTGGATCCGGTCGTGGGAGGGGGGCGATGGAAGGGAGATTAAGCCCTTGTACTCCAAACGTTTTGTTACAGACCCCAAAGGAGCCGCTCACCTCATCAGGGTCCGCCGTCACTTTGCTCGCCGTCTGAAGGGAAGCCGGGTGCGGATCCGCGGGCTCTACATTATCCGGGACGGTTCTCGGGCTATCTCCCTCTTTCAACAGGAATGGAGGGGGAGCCAAGGGGTTGCCAGGTGGAGCAAGGTCCTCTACTGGGTGAGAGAGAAGGGCCTTTGGAGGATCTTGGGGGAAGAATTCCTGGAACGCCCCCCAACAGGACTGCGGCCAGCGGGGGAAGGGCTTTCACAATGATATCCTGGAGCAGTGGGCATGTGGGGCTTGCGGGGAAGAGGCCTCTGAGGCGTCGGGCCTCGGTCATTTTATTCTTGGCCTTATGGGGATCCGCTTTGGGAGCCGCCAATGGAGAAGAGGGTAGGAGACATGAGGTCTTCTTTCCCCATACCCCCTATGAGCTCCATTGTTATCGAATTCAAGGCCGGGAGCCTGGACCCACACTCCTGATCATCGGCGGGATTCAAGGGAACGAACCGGGGGGGTACCTCGCCGCGGATCGGTTCGTGGACCTCACCCTCAAGCGGGGGAACCTTATCGTGGTCCCTCGGGCCAATTTCTACGCCATCCTGAAGAACCAAAGGGGTCCTCATGGGGACATGAACCGGAGGTTTCGGGACGTCCCGCCGAAGGACTACGTGGATCGGATCGTGGATGTGCTCAAGGAGTTGATGTCCGAGGCGGACTGTCTTTTGAACCTCCACGACGGCTCGGGATTCTATTCCCCCAAGTGGGAGGGTCCCCGCCGCAATCCTCTGCGTTACGGACAGTCCATTATCGCCGATGCGGACGTTTACCGTCCTCCAGGGGGAGGACCCGCTATCCGGCTGCGGGAGATGGCCCTGCGGGTTATCCGAAGGGTGAACCCTCAGATCCGTGACGAACGTCATCACTTCCTCTTCAACAACCATCGTACCCTGGAGAAGGACACGCTCCATCCCGAGCAACGGACATCAGCCACCTTCTACGCCCTGACCCGATACGGGATCCCCGCCTTCGGGGTGGAGACCTCCAAGGATATTCCGGACTTCCGGGTTCGTGTGGAATACCAGACCATGGTGATCAACGCCTTCTTGGACGAGTTGGGGATCGTTCCGGATCATCCGCCCCGGACTTACGACCCCCCTCAGCTTCAATACGTCCTGTTGTCCGTCAACGGTGGAATCCCTCTGGCCGTGGCTGAGGGGGAGACCCTGGACCTCCACAAAGGAGATGTGGTGCAGGTGCGGGGGGTGGTGGCCAACTACCAGCGGGGGATCAGCGTGGATGTGCTCGGTCTGGGGTCGGAGAACGACATGGAGAGGCCGCTGGTCCTGAGGAGGGATACGGCCCTGATCGTCAGAAAAGACAGCAAGGCGTTCGGTAGGATTCGGTTGAGGGTGGTCCAGGGTAAGGGAGGCGGGGGCGGATCTCCTGCCCACGTAAAACGGCCACCCAGGCTCCGGTATTTCTTCGTAGAGGTGAACGGGCAGAAGAGATTGATCGAGAACTACGGGAGACTCCATGTGGTTCGGGGAGATCTCCTTCGTCTCCTGGATGTCTTGGTCGAGGGGTCCCGCCCGGAACGACTCCGCGTAAATTTCGTGGGATTTGTGGGGGACTGGAAGGAGAACACCGGCGAGGATCGAGGGTTTCTCATCCGAACGGCCAAGGATCTTTGGGCACGCTACTCCCTGGACAAGAAAGGGAGGAGATATCGCGTGGTGGCCTTGGAGGGAAAGTCCCTGTTGGGGGAGATGGAGGTGGTGCTTCACGAGCCTCGGTTCCGGTACCTGGTGGTGCAGAAGGGAGGAGGTTCGCCTGTATGCGTCTTTCCGGAGAAGGCCATCACCGTCCGACCAGGAGAGGAACTCCGGATCCTGGCCTTGGAGACCAATGTGGCGGAAAACCTTGGGGTGGAGATCGTGCCCCCCTCCAAAGGGACGGTCTTGGAGCAGGAGGCCGAGGGGTGGGTCCTCCGCCTCGACGGCCGTCCCGCAGGAAAACGGCCCTTGCAGGTGACCCGCTACGGAATCCCCATGGGGCGCATATGGATCCACTCCCCCTGATAGTTAGAAAATAGCCTCTCGCTTGTTGGGGAGGGCTATTTCGTCTATTCGTTGATTTGGTCTATCTGGTGGATTTCGTCGGTTTCGTTGGGTTCGTTTAGAGCGTTTAGAGCGTTGGGTAGGGGAGGCTATTTCGTCTGTCTCGTCGTTTCGTCTGTTTGGTCTATTTCGTTGATTTGGTCTATTTGGAAGGAGGGCGACTGAAGTCGCCCCTACCCTCCGATAGCAAGGAGTCCCGCCACGGGCGGGATAGTCCCGCTAGTAGCGGGGTAGTCCCGCGATTGGCGGGATTCAGCTTACGCATTAGTGGAGGCTGCGTTGATACTCCCTGCGCGGTCGTTTTCATCCATCGAGGTGCCCCGTCCCGTGGGAGGAGAATCCTTCGGGTATAAAAGCCCGGAGGCGAGTTCAAAGGAGCGCCTGTGCTTGTCCTGGGAATCGAGACGTCGTGCGATGAGACCGCGGCGGCCGTGATTCGAGGCGAGGAGGAGGTCCTCTCCAATGTCGTCGCCTCCCAGGTGGAGGCCCACCGTCCCTTCGGCGGAGTGGTGCCGGAGATCGCCTCGCGAAAGCACATGGAGTGGATCCTCCCCGTGGTCAGAAAGGCCCTGGCCGATGCGGAGGTGCGGCTCCAAGACTTGGAGGGGATCGCCGTCACCCAGGGTCCGGGACTGGTGGGTTCCCTCCTTGTGGGATTGGGGGTGGCCAAGGCCTTGGCCTATGCCTTGAGGCTCCCTTTGGTGGGAGTGAACCACCTGGCCGGACATATCGCTGCCGTCTACCTGGAACATCCCTGGATACGTCCTCCCTTTTTGGCCCTCGTGGTCTCCGGCGGGCATACGGCCCTGTTTCACGTTCGAGGGGAGGATCGGTTTCACCTGATGGGCCAGACCCGGGACGATGCTGCTGGAGAGGCCTTCGACAAGGTGGCCAAGTGCCTGGATCTGGGTTATCCAGGAGGGCCGGTCATCGATCGGCTGGCCCGAAGAGGGGACCCCCGGAGCATCGCGTTCCCCAGGGCCCTGGTGAAAGGGGAGGCCAACTTGGACTTCAGCTTTTCAGGGCTGAAGACCGCCGTGGTCCTCCACCTCAAAGAACGTTGCCTCCTCCCCTTGAAGGAACAGGAGAAGGCGGACGTGGCGGCCAGTTTCCAGGAGGCGGTCGTCGATGTCTTGGTGAGCAAGACCCGCACAGCGGCCCGCTCCTTGAGGGTGCCTCGCGTGGTGATCAGCGGGGGTGTGGCCTGCAACAGGAGGCTTCGGGAGTGCATGATCCGCATGGGAGAGGAGGAGGGCCTGGAGGTCCACTTTCCATCCCCCGCCCTTTGTACGGACAATGCGGCCATGGTCGCCCGCGCGGGCCTCGTCTCCCTGAAAAAGGGTGGCCGCGACGTGGACCTCACGCTCAATGCACGCTCCAGATGGCCCCTCTCAGGGGAGGAGTGAGGCGGGGATGCGTCGCGGGAGGTCGATAAAGGATCGGGGAGGGCGTTCGTCCATTCGCCATAGGCTCGAGGCATTGGGCCTTCGTCCTCGGAGACGTTTCGGTCAGCACTTCCTCCGGGATCCCCAGGTGCTTATGCGGATCGTCGAGGCGGCGGAGGTCTCCTCCGAGGATACATTGGTGGAGATCGGGGCGGGCCTTGGGGACCTTACCGAACATCTCGCCGAGCGGGCGGGACGGGTGGTGGCCCTGGAGGTGGATCGGGATCTGTGTGAAGCCCTCAAAAGTCGCTTTCAGGGGCATGCACATGTGGAGGTCCTTCAGGAAGACGCCCTCCACTGGCCGCTGCCTGACTCCCTCCGAGGGTACGGGAGGCCTCGGAAGGTGGTGGGGAATCTTCCCTACAATGTGGGCACCCAGATCTTGCTGCGCTTCATGAGACATCCCGGGGAAATGGACCTCATGGCCATGATGTTCCAGAGGGAGGTAGCTCAACGGCTGGTGGCCTCGCCGGGGACGCCTCATTGCGGTGGCATCACGGCCCTGCTTCAGGTACACTGGGAGGCCAGACTGGCCCTTCGAGTGCCCCCGGGGGCCTTCCACCCCCCCCCAAGGGTGGACTCCGCCTTGGTGGTCTTTCGCCCCCTTCCGGCACCCCGGGTGGACATTGGTCAATGGGGAGCCTTTCACAAGGTGGTCAAGGCCGCCTTCGGACAAAGGAGGAAGACCCTTCGCAATGCCCTCAAGGGCCTTTGCGGAGGGGATCTCCGCATGACTACGGAATGGCTGAAGATGGCCGGTGTGGATGGGGAAAAGAGAGGGGAGACCCTGAGCCTGGCGGAATTCGCTTCCTTGAGCCGCTCGCTGCTCAAGTTGCGGGATTGAGGCATCAGTCGACCGGTGGAAGGAAGGAGGGGTCGTGCAGCCCAGACGAGAGAACCATCGTTACATCGCTGTGGAAGGGCCCATCGGGGTGGGGAAGACCAGCCTTGCCCGCATGCTTGCCGAACACCTTCGAGGAAGGGCTGTCCTGGAGTCCGCCGAGGAGAATCCCTTTTTGGGGAGATTCTATCGCGAACCGGAGAAATACGCCTTTCAGACCCAGATCTTTTTCCTGTTGAGCCGATATCGTCAGCAGCAGATTCTGCATCAACAGGATCTCTTCCACCGGATCACTGTGACGGATTACCTCTTCGAGAAGGATCGACTCTTCGCCAGCCTCACACTATCCGAAGACGAATTCGCTCTGTACGATCAGATCTACGCCCTGCTCGAGACCCGGATCATCCGTCCCGATCTGGTGATCTACCTTCAGGCCTCTCCCAAGGTGCTGATCCGGCGTATCCGGAAGAGGAAGCTCCCCTATGAGGAGCAGATCCAAGAGGAGTACATCGAACGGGTGAGCGAAGCCTATCGACAGTTTTTCTTTCAATGGAGGGGCTCTCCACTGCTGGTGGTGGATACATCCAGAATCGACTTCGTCCACAAGGAAGAGGACTTTCTTCTGCTCATTCGAGAGATGAATCACGTCACCCACGGGGTGCACTATTTCATCCCCGGGTAAGGGCCTCTGTTTCGTCTATCTCGTCTGTTTCGTTGGTTTCGTCTATCTTGTCCATTTCGTCCATCTTCCGCCTCTGGGCCCGCCTCCGGCGGACTCCATGCTCCAAGCTATTAGCTTTTTGTTCCTTGCTCTTTTGCTCCTTTCTATGGATAATAAAAGCTTGTGTAATCTCCGCCAGCAGATAGTCCACAAGCAGGGGCCGGGGAGACAATGCGTTCTCGACTCAAGACCTATTTCATCACCGGTCTTATCGTGCTCATCCCAATCGTCCTGACGGGCTACATCCTCTGGGTCCTCATCACCTTGATGGACGGTTTTTTAAACATCCTGCCCCCCAAACTTCATCCGGCCACGTATCTGCCGTGGCGGATCCCCGGGCTTGGCCTGATCCTCACAGTGATCCTGATCTTCTTCGTGGGGTTGATCACCCGGAGCGTCCTGGGCAAGAAGTTGGTGAGCCTGGGAGAGTATTTGGTGGGCAAGATTCCCATGGTCCGAAACATCTACCAAGCGACCAAGCAGCTCTCCGAGGCCATTTTTCTCCCCAGATCGGAAGGGTTTCGCAGAGTGGTCCTGATCGAGTACCCGCGCAAGGGACTCTACTCTCTGGGGTTCGTCACCGGGATCACCCGTGGGGAGGTCCAGGACAAGACGCAGGCCAAGGTGATCAATGTCTTCGTGCCCACCACCCCCAATCCTACCTCGGGGTACTATATCTTGGTCCCTGAGAAGGACGCCCTTCCCCTGAGGATGACAGTGGAGGATGCCTTCAAGCTCATCATCTCCGGGGGGATGGTCGCCCCACCTTATCCAATCGGCAGCGGGATGGAGGATGGGGAAGGAGGGGATGCCCGGGAAAAGGAGGAGGAGGAGTTACCGGCATCGAAGGGATCGGAGGGGGAAAACACAGGCGAGGCTTGAGGGCGATTTCCTGGAGAAAAGGATCCATATCTCTATGAGGAGGACAGAAGAATGGGAATGACCGATTATCTTTTCACCTCTGAATCCGTGACCGAAGGTCATCCGGACAAAGTGGCGGACCAGATCTCCGACGCCATCCTGGATGCCATCATCGAACAGGATCCCAAGTGCCGGGTTGCCTGCGAGACGCTGGTGACCACAGGGTTGGCCATCATTGCCGGGGAGATCACCACGGAATGCTACGTGGACATGCCCCAGATCGTAAGACAGACCATCAAGGAGATCGGCTATTGCAACTCCTCCATGGGCTTCGATTGGGAGACCTGTGCCGTCCTGACGAGCATCGACCAGCAGTCTCCGGACATCGCCCTCGGGGTCAACGGCCAAAAGGAACAGGGGGCGGGGGATCAGGGCCTCATGTTCGGCTATGCGTGCACGGAGACCGAGGAATTGATGCCCATGCCCATCGTCTTCGCCCACCGGATCACCAAGAGGCTGGCGGAGGTCAGGAAGAAGGGAATCCTCGACTTCCTCCGTCCAGATGGGAAGTCCCAGGTAACCATCGAGTACATCGAGGATCGGCCCGTGCGGGTCGACTCCGTGGTGGTCGCCGCTCAACACCGACCCGACGTGGAGATAGGGACCCTCAGGGAGGCCATCGTGGAGGAGGTGATCAAGAAGGTCATCCCTCCGGAGATGTTGGATGGGAAGACCCGCTATTTTATCAACACCACGGGGCGGTTCGTGGTGGGCGGACCCATGGGCGACTGCGGACTCACCGGTCGCAAGATCATCGTCGACACCTATGGAGGGGTAGGGAGCCACGGAGGCGGCTGCTTCTCCGGGAAGGATCCCTCCAAGGTGGACCGAAGCGGTTCCTACATGGCCCGCTATGTGGCCAAGAATGTGGTGGCCGGGGGATTGGCCGACAAGTGTGAGGTGCAGGTCGCCTACACCATCGGACGGGCAGAGCCCGTCTCCATCATGATCCATACCTACGGGACGAGCAAGATCCCCCCCGACCGGATCGCCCAGTTGATTCAAGAGCTCTTCAGCTTCAAGCCCGCCGACATCATCCGGCATCTCGACCTGCTGCGCCCCATCTACAAGAAGACGGCCTGTTACGGCCACTTCGGCCGGAGCGATCCGGATTTTACCTGGGAGAAGGTGGACAAGGCGGAGGAGCTTCGAGAGGCGGCTGGACTCAAGTAAGAGGGATCCTCGGTCATCATGGGATCCTGACTGCGTCGGGAGGAGAGTGCTATTCATGAAGCCGAAATATGATATCCGTGAGCCGGGACTGGCCGATCAGGGGAGGTTGCGGATCGAGTGGGCCGAGATGGAGATGCCCGTCCTGCGGAAGATACGGGAACGTTTTGGGGCGGAGAGACCCCTTGAAGGGGTCCGTATCGGGGCCTGCCTTCACGTGACCACCGAGACCGCGGTTTTGGCGCGGACCCTGAAAGCCGCAGGGGCGGAGGTCGCTCTGTGTGCCTCCAATCCATTGAGCACCCAGGACGATGTGGCGGCCTCCCTCGTGGTCCACGACGAAATCCCTGTGTACGCGGTCAAAGGGGAGGACTCGGACCGCTACTACTCCCACATCCACGCGGTATTGGACTCCAGACCCCACATCACCATGGATGACGGGGCGGATCTGGTCTCCACCCTCCATCGGGAACGTCGAGAGCTCCTTCCGGAGGTACGGGGGGGGACCGAGGAGACCACCACAGGGGTGATCCGACTCCGAAGCATGGCCTCCAAGGGGGTGCTCGCCTATCCGGTGGTGGCCGTCAACGACGCCAAGACCAAATATCTCTTCGACAATCGCTACGGGACCGGCCAGAGCACTCTGGACGGCATCCTGCGGGCCACCAATCGACTCATCGCGGGGAGCGTCTTCGTGGTGGGCGGGTACGGGTGGTGCGGTCGTGGGGTGGCCATGAGGGCCAAGGGGATGGGGGCGGATGTGGTGGTTACGGAAGTGGACCCTCTCCATGCCCTGGAGGCTGTTATGGACGGCTTCCGGGTCATGCCCATGGCCCAGGCCGCGAGGATCGGGGATTTCTTCTGCACCCTGACAGGCGACATCAAAGTGATCCGGAAGGAACACTTCCTCCGCATGAAGGACGGAGCAGTGGTGGCCAACTCTGGCCACTTCAACGTGGAGCTGGACCTGGACGGGCTTGCCGAGATCACGGTCCATCGCCGCACGGTGCGGCCCTTTGTGGAAGAGCACCGGCTCCGGAACGGGCGCAGGATCTACATCTTGGCCGAGGGTCGACTGGTCAATCTGGCTTCGGCCGAAGGGCACCCCTCGGGAGTGATGGATATGAGCTTCGCCAATCAGGCCCTCAGCGTCCGGTATCTCCTGGAGAAGGGGTCCGAGCTCGACCGGGCGGTCTATTCCGTGCCAGAGGAGATCGACCGCACCATCGCTCGTCTCAAGTTGGAAGCTATGGGAGTGAAGATCGACCGGCTGACGCGGGAGCAACGCCGCTATCTCCACTCTTGGGAAGTCGGGACATAGCCAACGGGGCATCCGCCCTTGACGGACAGACCGCAGGGCTCAGAGCCCCTTTCGAACCAGGAGCCAGAGTCCCGCGGCCCCGAAGAGGATGTTTCCTCCCCAGGCTCCCACGAGGGCCGGAAGGGCGCCCGACCTCCCCAAGGCCAGTCCGGTGGCCATGAGTAGATAGTAGAGGACACCAACGGCCATGCTCAAGGTGACGCCCATCACAAGCCCCCCGGCCTTCAAAGGCATGCGAAGGGCCAGGGCGATGGCGAAGAGCCCGGCGATGAGACTGAAGAGGGCCGAGGCCACCTTGAAGTGAAGCTCCGCCTGATGGGCCGTCATATCGTATCCCTCCTCCTTGGCCCGACGAATGTATCTGCGTAACGCAAAGAAGCCCATCTCCTCCACATCCCTTGTGACCCATTGAAAGTCCTCTGGTCGGTCGGGGAGAGGAAACACCTCGGTTTGAAAGGCTTTGATTTGTACCCCCCCTCCACTGAGAGAGGTCCAGCGGACCCCGTTGCGGAATACCCAGTTTCCGTCCTCCCATCTCATCTCCTGGGCGTCGATGCGCTCCATCCATCTGAAGTCCCTGGAGACGCGAAGGATCATTACGTCCCGCATCACCGGACTCTGGTCCTTCCTGAGGGAGCTGGATGGATAGCCCTTTGCAGGTGGCACTTTGAGAAAACCGAAGTGGTAGAAGGTCGTCCCCTCCTGGGTGGTGGTGCGGAACCAGATCTCGTTCTGAATGAAGAGCCGCCTCTGGGGCTTTTTCTCCACTTCCACTTCCCAAAGATCGGATGCCCTTCGGTTGGCCGCCGGTGCCAGGCTCTCCGCCCAGAAGAAGGAGAGCAAGCTCAGGGCCCCAGCGGTGAAGAGGAGGGGCCTGGAGACGAACAGATCGCTGATTCCTGAAGCCCGGATGGCCGTCAGCTCCCGACTCCTGCGCAGGAGTCCCACGGTGATAAACGAACTGAGAAGGGCTGAGACCGGCAGAACATAGGTAAGGTATTGGGGCATCCGGAAGAGCAGGATCTGAAAACCCAGGGAAGGAGGGACGTTTGCCTCGAGCAGGTCGTCCCACCGCTCCACGAACTCGAAGAGAAAGCAAAGGAGCCATAGGATCACAAGGATCCAGAGGAGGACTTTCAGGTGTTCCCGGAGGATATGCCGGCTAAGGATGGACAAGCGTCGCCCTCCACTCGTTGGGGTAATTCGGGCTCCAGGGTCCAGATGTTCCCCGAACATCGAGAACATTCGGGTTGGGCCGTGGGATGGTCCCGTGGAGTTGGATGAAGGGAGACTGCCTCATGGAGCACCTCCCGGGGTCCGGGTCGAAGTGCTGAACCATCGCTGGATACGATCGATGCTGGCGTTGAGAAGCACCAGGAGCATGGAGGGACGTTCGCGGGCCGTTCGCCACAACAGCAGGAAGGTGAAGCCTGCCAGGAGGAGGTTGGGCGCCCAAAGGGGGATCCAAAAGGGGAGACGGCCGGATTCGGCCAGGGTCTGTCCCGTGGCGAAGATCATGTAGTATACGACGATGGTCAGGGTGCCCAGGAGGAACCCATGGGATCGGCCTTGGGGTCTGGACTGGAGGGCCAAGGGCAGGGAAAGGAGGCCGAAGAGGAGACAGGTGACCGGGATGGAGAGGCGGCGATGAAATTCCACCAGGTATTGATCCGCGGGTTTGCCCATTCGAGTCAGCTTATGGATCTTGCGGAGCAATCGTGCCGTGTCCATCTCCTTCCTGCGGCCCCGTTGGATCTCTTGGCGGGCCTGGGTCAAGGCGAGCTCCAGATTCACCTCGTACTGACGGAATCGAATGCGCCGGAGGGCCTCCTTTTCGGGATTGACCTGAAGGATGGTCCCTTCCTCCAACAAGAGGGTGAGGAGATCGGGGTTGTCTTCGGATCGCAGGATCCTCCCCCGCTTGGCTAGGATCTGCAGAGGGACCTCAGTCGATCTCCGATCCTGAATGAAGATCCCTTCCATGCCCTGCCGATCCTGGGAGATCCGTTCCGCATAGAGGAGGAAGTCCCGAAACGGGGCATTGAAGACCTCTGGCTTAAAGGCTACCGTCAAATGCTTCTGAGCCATCTCAAGGGCCAGAACTCGGAACGTAAAGGACCCCCATGGCGCACCATAAAGGGTCATGACAAGGGTGAGGAGTGAGGCAAGAGTGGAGAGGAGTAGCACAGGAGGAAAGAGCTGAAAGAGTCCGATGCCCGATGCCCTCAGGGCAGTGATCTCCAGGTCGCTCGAGAGACGGGAGAAACAGACCACCCCTGAGATCAAGGTGGCCATGGGGATGGCGAAGGGGAGAAACGGCGGGATCAGGATGGCGAAGAGTTTCAAAAGGATCAGGGGTGGGATGCCCTGGCGAACAATGAGATCTACGATCTGCAGGAGCCGCCCCATAAGCAGGACAAAGAGGAAGACGCCCAGACTGAGGGCGAACGGTCCAAGCAGCTCGCTCAGCAGATAACGATGGAGGATCTTCCCCATCTTCAGGAACCTTGTTGCCTCTCTGCATCCCCCCGCATGGAGGGTCTTCCCCCAGGCCCTCTGCCCAAAGGAGTCGATGCCCACTCAGGCCTTATGATACGGGAAGTGAAGGGGGGTGGGAAGGGGAGAGGCAGACCACCCAGGTTGTGGGGGCCAGCATCTAGGCCCCCTCAGGGAGGAGGCCGTTGAGGGAGGCCGTTCCACCTCCGGATTTGTCCAGGACGAAGGATTGGAAGGTGAGGGCTGTGAGGGAGAGGGCGCGGCTTTTCAGCCGTACCACATAGAAGGTGCGCTCCATGGCGGGCCCCTGAAGGGGCACGCGGAGGAGGGTCCCCTGACGGAGGTCCTCCTTCACCGCGCGGAGGGAGACCACCCCTACCCCCAGGCCTGCTTTGACCCCTTGAATGAGGGACTCGGTGCTTCCGAACTCCCCCACGATGCGAAGCGACGAGGGGTCCACCCCAGACTTGAGGAGGAGCCGTTCCCAACTGGTCCGGGTTCCAGAGCCCGGCTCCCGGGAGAGGAAGGGGAGGTCCTTCAAGGCCGATGGAGGAAGGGGGCGGGTCTTGGGCTCGATGAAGGGGCTTTGAGCTGGTTGGACGACGATGAGTTCATCCTGGGCAAAGGGCTGGAAGATGAGGGCGGGGCGATGCAACACAGCACCGACGAACCCTAGATCCACCTCCTTGGCGGAGACCATCTCCATGACCCCTTGGGAGTCTCCGATGTGGAGGTGCGGTCGGACCTCGGGATAGAGGGAGCAGAACTTTCCCAATAGACGAGGGAGGATGTAATGTCCCGGGATGGTACTGCCGGCGATGCGGAGGTCCCCCCGGACGACTCCCACGTGATCGTCCAGGGCTCGATGGGCCTCCTCCAGGAGCCCCAAGATCTTTTTGGCATAGCCGTAGAAGATCTCTCCCGCCTCTGTAGGTACCAGTTGCCTGCCCTGTCGCTCGAAGAGGGTCATGCCCAGCTCACTCTCGAGACTCTTCAGGTGTTGAGTCACCGTAGGTTGGGTCAGGAATGACTTGCGGGCGGCCTTGGTGACGCTTCGAAGCTCCATCACCAGGCAGAAGAGGCGGATATGATGCAGTTCCATGGCCTCACCCAAACGATTCCATTATGGCGGGGTCTCCATCCCGGCAAAGGGGGCCGCCTCAGACATATCGGACCTGGAACCCTTGAAGGGAGGGATCCGGCTCCTCCCAGACGACCTCCACATCTCGGACCACGGCCATGGGAGGGCCCTTCCGACACCACTCGATCATGGCCTCCACCGAGGCTGGATCTCCCTGAAAGGTGGCCTCCACACGTCCGTCAGGGAGGTTCCGCACCCATCCCCTGAGTCCCAATTGGAGGGCTTGGTCCTGAGTATGGTGACGGAAAAAGACCCCCTGGACCCTGCCCGAGATCCATACATGGGCCTTTCGTTCTTCCATTGCAACCCCCTTTGCGCGAGGCGGCTTCCCCCTCCCCTCGAGGGGAGGGATAGGAGATGTTCGTGTTCGGGACTTTTCGACGCATGAGGAAGGGTCTCCCTTCAGGTCGCGGATCCCTCCTCTCTGTGCCCCGAGGCGTCTTCGGGCTTCCGGGCCATGGAAGCGGCCTCTTCCCGGCTTCTCCGCAATTCTATGGGCACCATGGCCAGGAATTCCTCTTCGCTGAGCACGGGGATCCCGAGCTCCTTGGCCTTGGCGAGCTTGCTGCCCGCCCCTGGACCCGCAACCACCCAATCGGTTCGGCGGCTTACGCTGGAGGCGGCCCTTCCGCCCAGACGCGTTACCAGCTCCTCGGCCTCCCCTCGCGTCATAGACCGCAGTCCACCCGTAAAGACGATCTGTTTGCCTTCCAGAGGAGAGGCGGCCTCTTCCATGCGGGGCGAGGTGGGAGTGACTCCCGCCTCCAGAAGCCGTTGGATGGTCTGTTGGTTTGCAGGTTCGCGGAAGAAGGAGACGATGCTACGGGCCACCTTGGGGCCGATCTCGTGGATGTTGGTCAACTCCTCCTCTGAGGCCTTCTGTAGGTCTTGAACTCGAGGATAGTGTCGGGCCAACACGCGCGCCAGGTGCTCTCCCACATGGCGTATGCCCAAGGCATAGTAGAACCTCTCCAGGGGGATCTGCTTGGAACGCTCGATGGCCTCCAGGATGTTGGAGGCCGATTTGTCAGCCATGCGTTCCAGGTCTCGCAGCTGCTCGTGGGTGAGGTGGTAGAGATCGGCCACGTCCCGGACCAGACCCCGGTCCACAAGCTGGTCCACCAGCTTGACCCCCAGCCCGTCGATATCCATGGCTCGTTTGGAGGCGAAGTGGCGGATCGTCTCCTTGAGTTTGGCAGGACACGACAGCCCCATGCACCGATGGGCCACCTCCCCTTGAAGCCTTTCCACCCGCGCCGAGCAGACCGGACACCGGGAGGGGAGGCGGAACGGCCGCTCGCGCCCGGTCCGATGTTCCGGCAGGACCTTGACCACTTCCGGGATCACGTCTCCTGCCCGCTGCACCACGACCGTATCTCCGATACGGATGTCCTTACGGTCGATCTCGTCTTGGTTGTGGAGCGTGGCCCGGCTGACCGTGGCACCGCCGATCTGCACGGGCTCGAGGATGGCGACCGGGGTCAGGACGCCTGTGCGACCCACCTGAACCTGGATGTCCCGGATGACGGTGACCTCCTGATGGGCCGGGAACTTGTAGGCCAACGCCCATCGAGGGCTTCGGGAGACCTCTCCCAGGCGACGTTGGAGTGCCAGGGAATTCACCTTAATTACGGCTCCGTCCGCCTCATAGGGCAGAGTGGATCTGACCTCCAGCAGCTGACGGTAGCTTTGGAGGACCTCCTCAATGCCTCGGCAGAGCCTGGCCAAGGGATTTACCTTTAACCCCCAGGACCGGAGGGCCTGAAGGACCTCCCAGTGGGTCTCAAAATCGACCCCCCGCACCTCACCTACGCCGTAGCAGAAGATGTCCAGAGGACGACCGGCGGTGATGGAGGAATCCAGCTGCCGCAATGAGCCCGCGGCCGCGTTCCTCGGATTGGCGAAAGGGGGCTCCCCCTGTTGGAGCCGCTGTCGGTTGAGCTGTCTGAAATCCTCCACGGACATGAAGACCTCGCCCCGGACATCCACACGCTCGGGGATGGGGAATCGGTCGTTCTCCATGAGTCTGAGCGGGATGCTTCGAATCGTCCTGAGGTTTTGTGTCACATCCTCACCCCGATATCCGTCCCCCCGGGTGGATCCCACCCGCAGCACTCCCTCCTCATAGACGAGCTCCACGGCCACCCCGTCTGTCTTGGGCTCCACCACGTAGTCCAGAGGGCCCTCCAGACCGAGGAACCGATGAATCCTCTCGTCGAACTCCCGTGCCTCCTCTTCGTCGAAGGCGTTGGCGAGGCTGAGCATGGGCTGTGCATGCTCAACGGTGCCGAACTTCTCCAGAGGAGGGGCGCCGACCCGTTGCGTGGGGGAGTCTGGGGTGATCCACTGGGGATAGGCTTCCTCCAGCTGCTGGAGCTCCCGGAAGAGGGCGTCGTACTCGGCGTCGGAGATCTCCGGATCGTCCAACACGTAGTACCGGTAGTTGTGATAATTGATGGCCTTTCGAAGCTCCTCCATCCTGGCCTTGGCCTCTTGCGGAGAAGGGAGACGGGTCGTCATGATCGGACCTCCTCAGGCGGGCCAAGCCCATCCCTGCGCCAGATGATAGGCTCGGATCAGGCCGTAGCATCCGGCCAACATCATATTCCCGAAGGGGGCCGCCATGTGCCAGGAAAGCCCCTCGGCCAGGGCCCTGCGGGGCCCGGTCACAGCAAAGAAGCGCGGCAGGTGGTGTTCTTCGAACTCAGGTCGGTAGGCACAGCCGTGTCCGCCGGATTCCAGCACCTCTTGATGGCGGACCTCCCCTCGAGCGAAGCGATTCATCCATTGGACCAAGTCCTCCTGTGTGAGGGCACCCGTATGGTGCTCCCACAATCCCAGCACCCGGTCTTCCTTGACCATGGCGGCGAGGGCGTGCTGGTTGCCCAGATTGACCACAATGACCCCCTCTTCGAGCCTTCTCCGGACCCACGGATCGCAGAGGGCCCCGTGAATGGCCGCCATGCCCGTGTCCATCACCCAGGCTCCGGGCGCCTGCTCCAGCACAGCGATCATGCGCGTGAGATAGGATGGGGGGGTTCGGTAGATGCTGGAGGCCATCTCCCCACCGGATTCCAGGAATCGCCTCCAGTGTTTGAAACGGAAGACCCGGTTGCTTCCTTCGGGCTGGTACCCGTGATCCTGGACCGCGATGCACCATACCTCAGGGGGCTCCAGATCGAAGCACTTGAGCACGGTCTCCAGGATGTCCATCTGGATATCCCCGAGCTTGAGTGTCATGGCATCCGGAGGAGCTGAATTCCGGAGGCTCACTCCCATGGATCTCACCCGGTCCATATTGTCGTGGAGTGTGAGGGCCGCCCGGGGCTCCGCCGAGACCGGGTATCCCGATGCGATATGGTCCTGGACGGCCCAGGTCAAGGGCCCACCTCCCATGAGCACGCCCTCCAGGTGGACGGGCTTCCCCAAGCGCGTGGCCCTTCGAATCCGGTCGGCCAGGAGACGGGTGGGGGAGGGGAGGACCATCTGGAGGCAGTTCTCCATCACCTCCTCCGAGGACCAGAGGAGGAGGTCTTGCGTGCCACTGCCCACGTCCAAGGCCAAGATGCGGGAAGGTCTATCCAAAGGCCACGCTCCCAGGTCTTGGTTCGGATTCGAGGAGGTGCTCACACGAAGGTCCGGCTCCAGTGCCTCGGCATTGGGCTCACGGGGCCCTCGAACCCGACCTTGATGGACTCGCCCCTCATTCTTCCTGCTGGACGGATGCATGCAGGGGGCTTCCCGAAGAACTCGGGAGAGGATCAAGCTTTCTCTTAACATAAAGGACCGGCCGGATCAAGGCGACGCCTCGATCCCTCAGTGCTACTTCCGATTAACTTGGTCTGGTTGGTTTAGAGCGTTTAGATCGTTGGCTGAAGCCTGCGGCTGTCCCGCTACTAGCGGGACTACCCCCCCACAGGCGAGACTCCTTGCCATCGGAGGGTAGGGGCGACTTTCAGTCGCCCCCCTTCCAAATAGACCAAATAGACGAAACGACGAGACAGACGAAATAGCCTCCCCTACCCAACGCTCTAAACGCTCTAAACGAACCCAACGAAACCGACGAAATCAACCAGATAGACGAGACAGACGAAATCGACCAGATAGACGAGATAGACGAAATAGACGAGATAAAGGTGGACGTTGACCCCATACAGGTCCCGTTGTAGAGTCCTTAAGTGGCCGGGTCGTGGAAGAGGACTTCCCACGGATCGTCGGGATTGTCGAGCTTGGGAGGGGATTCTCTGTCGTGGAAGAGACCCGATACTTCCAGATGCCCCCCTCGGAGATCGCTTATTTCGGATTCGTGGTTCACGCCTATGAGGGGCTGGCTGTGGTCCGCACGCTGGATGCCCGGGTGGGGTTGGTGGAGATTCTCGTGGCCCCGGACCTGGAGGAGGAATTGAACGCCCTGCTCAAGGGGCTCTCCCAGGAGATCCCCCTCCGGGAAGTCTCCCCCCAGGAGGCCGAAAGGATTCTTTCCTCGAAGGAGTAGGCATGTCCGTCTATGTGGGCGTGGATATAGGAGGAACCAAGACCCGCCTGGCCTTGGTCTCTGGAGAGGGGCGCATCCTGGCGGAGAAGACCTTCCTTCCCGAGGGGGTGGGACAGGTGGAGGTCTACATCTCCAGGCTCCAAGAGGAGATTCGGAGCTTGCTCCAAAAGGGGAGGGTCTCCATGGAGGCGTTGGAAGGGGTGGGGGTCGGATGTGCGGGCCAGATATCCCAGGACGGTAGGACGATTCGTTTCTCACCCAATTTGGGGTGGCGGGATGTGCCCTTGGCCGATATGCTCGAGGCCCGCCTGGGAAGACCCGTGGTCGTGGAAAACGATGTGCGGGCCGCAGCCTTGGGGGAGGCCGTCTTCGGGTCGGGCCGAGGTGTGGGAGACATGATCTGCCTCTTTGTGGGTACTGGAGTAGGCTCGGGCATCCTGATCGGAGGGCACTTGCTTCGGGGAGAGGGCAACTTGGCCGGGGAGGTGGGCCACACCAAACTGGACCCTGAGGGTCCTCCGTGCACGTGCGGAGGAAGGGGTTGCCTTGAGGTCTATGTGGGCGGAGCTCATGTGCGCAGAAGGATCCGGGAGGAGATCCTGAAGGGCGTGGAGACTTCTCTAGCGCGCGTGGATCCCCTCCACGTCCGCGCAGTGGAGGAATGGGCCCGAAGGGGGGATCCTCTGGCCGGGCGGTACTGGAGGGAGATCGTCTGGGCCTTGGGTATGGGAGCGGCCAACTTGGTCACCCTCCTGAATCCAAGGCTTCTGATCCTCGGCGGTGGAGTGGTTGAGGCCTCTCCTGTCCTGGTGCAGCATGTGCGTGATGCTGTCTCCCGGTGGGTCACCATGCTCTCCAGGGATCGGGTGGAGGTGGTACGGGCCCAACTGGGACCCAGGGCCGGGGCCGTGGGGGCGAGTCAACTGCCACGGCCCAAGGCTACGAGAGGCCCCTCTGTCTGGGAGGATTCGTGAAGGCCAATCCCTCTGCGAAGGCCCATCGGGTCTCCCCGCAAGGCGCCTTCTCCACGTACGCGTAGGCGCTGTGGTTGTGGATGCTCTCGAAGTTTTCCGCCTCGACACTGTATCCCACGAAGTTGCCATCCTTCTCCAAGCGCAACGCCACGTTGCGGACCACGTCCTCCACGAAGGTGGGGTTGTCGTAGGCCTTCTCGGTCACGTATTTCTCGTCGGGACGTTTCAGGATGGCGTAGACGTCACAAGAGGCCGACTCCTCCACGAGCTGGATGAGGTCTTCGATCCAGAAGAACCTCCGGAACCAGACCTTTACCGTCACCATTCCCCGTTGATTGTGGGATCCCCGCTCGCTGATCTCCTTGGAGCAGGGACAGAGGGTGGTGACGGGGACACGGACTCCCACGTGGAAGTCCTGGTGCTCCCCCACAGAACCACAGAATTGACAGGTATACTCCATCAGTCCCCGAGCTCCGGATATGGGGGCCGTCTTTTCGATGAAGTAGGGAAAGGTGACTTGCATGTGGGCGCTTTGGGCGTGCAGCCTGGTGCGGAGCTCCTCCAGAATGGCGCTGAAGTTCCGGATGGTGATCCGCCCCCTGTGGGCATTGAGCACCTCCACAAAGCGGCTCATATGGGTCCCTTTGAAATGGTGGGGGAGGTTCACGTACATGTTGATGCTGGCGATGGTCTGCTGCTTTCCCCGGGCCTTGTCCAGGACCGTGATGGGATAGCGGATGTCCTTGATGCCCACCTTCTGGATCTCGATGTTGCGGTCATCCCGCTGATTCTGGATGTCGATCATGTCAACTCTCCCACATAGGTTGCGCACGAATGGTCCGACTCCCAAACGCTGACGCGGACGACCCTTGCGGACTCCCCTTGCAGGCGTCCCTCCATCTGCTTGTAGATGTAGCGGGCCAGGTGTTCGGAAGAGGGATTGACCTTCCTAAAGGGCTCCAGTTCATTGAGATACTGATGATCCAGGGTGGCGAGGACCTCCCGGGTGATCTCCCGCAGCTTTCGGAAATCCATGATCACTCCCATCTCGTCCAGGTCGGATCCGGCCACCGCCACCTCCACCTTCCAGTTGTGTCCGTGGAGATTCTCGCACTTTCCCCCGTATTCTCTGAGGCTGTGGGCCGCAGAGAAGACTTCCTGAATTCGGATCTCGTACATCCTTGCTCCTTTCAGGGTTATCCAGGAGTCGGAATCCCGGCCGATGGACTCAATGTTGACCATTATACGGAGGAGCGACTCGAAGGGAAAGATCTCCAAGCGCTGATGAGAGGGGCGTTGACGCGCCGAGCCCCCGGCCCTACAATGACTTTTGCCCGCTTGATCCTGTGAATCCTCCCAGAGAGGTGATTAGAGATCCTCCTTAGGAAGGATTAGGCTCTATGGGCACAGTGGGCCGGATGTGACGGCCAGGGAGGTTTCTCCGAAGATGGGATCCAAAGAAAAGGGAAAAGGTGGCGGAGACGAGATCAAGGTCGTCTGCCGAAACAAGAAGGCCCGCCATGAATACGAGATACTGGAGACCTTGGAGGCCGGAATGGTGCTTCAGGGGACTGAGGTGAAGAGCCTCAGAGAGGGGAGGGTCAACCTGAAGGATTCCTACGTGAAGATTCGGGGAGGGGAGGCGTTTCTGGTGGAGGCCCATATCTCTCCCTATCCCCACGGGAATCGCATGAATCATGATCCTCAGAGAGAACGCAAACTCCTTCTACACAAGCGGGAGATCCGGAGACTAACAGGAAAGGTTCAAGAACGGGGTCTTACCCTTATTCCTCTCAAGATTTACTTTAAGTCAGGTCTGGCCAAAGTAGAGCTTGCCCTGGCCAAGGGGAAGAGGATTTACGACAAGAGGGCGGCCATCAAGCGCAGGGAAGAGCGACGGGAACTCATGAGGGCGCTCAAGGGGCGCTGAAGAGAGGCAGGAGGTGGGCAAGAGGGGGCGATTCCATCGTCGCCATGAAGAGGCTTTGGTATGGTCGGACCTTTGCGATGTGGCTGGGAGGATGGGATGGGACGTCCGAGAGGAACCCCTCGCGGATGAGGCGCGGTCATCCGGGGGGCTGGTGCGGGTGGGGGAAAGATGGGTCTTCCTCGTGGAGAAGAGCCTCTCCCTGGGGACCAAGTGTCGACTCCTGGCCCATTGTCTTCGCCGCTTCGACCTGGATACCATTTCCATGCCGCCCTACCTGCGCGAGTGGATTCAGAGAGGTGGTGAGGGAGAAGGGGAAGATGGATCGAAAAGCTTACCATGAGTGGGATCTGTCCTCCCTCGCGAGCGGGCTTCGAAGGGGTGAATTCACATGTGTGGAATTGACGGAGCATTTTCTCTCCAGGATCCGCCGATTCCATGAAGGGTTGAATGCCTTCATCCGAGTGGATGAGGACCGAGCCTTGGCACAGGCCCGGGCCGCGGATCTGGCCTTGAGGGCGGGTCGGGACTTGGGGCCCCTTCATGGGATTCCCTTTGCCGTCAAGGACCTCTTCGACGTTCGAGGGCTGCCCACGACGGCGGGTTGCCGCCTGTTGGAGGGGAATGTGGCCTCCAGAGACGCCGCTGTGGTGCGGCGTCTTTTGCAGTCCGGTATGATCCTCGTGGGCAAGACCCATACGGTCCAGTTCGCCTACAGCGGTATCGGCATCAATCTCCACTACGGAACTCCCAGGAACCCTTGGAAGGCGGAGCCCCATATCCCTGGAGGGTCCAGCAGCGGATCCGCAGTGGCCGTGGCAGCGGATCTGGTGCCCGTTGCCTTGGGGACGGATACGGGGGGCTCGGTGCGGATCCCCGCGGCCCTGTGCGGTGTGACCGGGCTGAAGACCACCGTGGGCCGAGTCAGTCGGGCAGGTGTCTATCCCTTGAGCTGGAGTCTGGACTCCGTAGGCCCCTTGTGCCGGACAGTGGAGGATGCCGCCCTCGTGTATCAGATCCTTCAGGGGTCGGACCCCATGGATGAAACCACCTGGGGCCGTCCCCCTCAAGATGTGCTCCAGGGACTGAAAAGGGGGGTGCGGGGGCTTCGACTGGTCTTTGCGGAGACGGTCTTCTGGGAGGGGGTCCATCCCGAGGTGGAACAGGCGGTCAGGGCCTGCGGTTCGGTCTTGGAGGGGCTTGGGGCTCGGGTGGAGAGCATCCCTTTTCCCGAGGCCGAAGAGGCCAGGAGGCTAAACCCGCGGGGCCTGATCATCGCGGCCGAGGCCTACACCATCAATCGGAAGTGGTTGGAGGGGCATTTCGATGATCTGGACCCCTTGGTCGCCTACCGCATGATCAAGGGGAAGGAGGTCCCTGCCTTCGAGTACCTGGAGAACGCGCGGGCCTGGGAGCGCCTTCGGCGGAGCGTGGTGGAGACCCTCCGAGACGTGGATGCCATCCTGGTGCCCACCACCCCTATCCCGGCGATGCCCGTAGGACCCTTGGAGAAAGACCGAGATCTCTACGCAGAGCGCAACATCACCTATCTGCGCAATACCTCCATCGGGAACATCCTGAACCTGTGCGGGTTGTCGGTGCCCTGCGGTTTTACCTCCGAGGGGCTTCCCGTGGGGCTTATGATCTATGGAAAGCCCTTCGATGAGGAGACGATCCTCAGGGTGGGATGGGCCTTTCAACAGGCCACCTCCTGGCATCAAAGTCGACCAGATCTCGCCTGGGCGGATCGACCAGATCTCGCTTGGACGGCCGAATCTCCATGACCCGCCTCTTTCCCATGGGAGCGAAGGAGGGCTCTCGAACGCGCCCGTTCGGTGGCGTATGTACGGCTTCATGAGAAGGTTTCGACCCCAACCTGCCCACTCCCTAGGGCTTATCACCCTGTATCGTTGCACCTTTCGATGCGCCCATTGCCTTTATTGTTCCGCTCCGTCGGTCCAGGAGGAGGTGGATCCCCATCGAATCCACGGGCTGGTGGATCAGATCGACCGAGCCCTCCCCGGGGTCCTGTTGCATGTGGGGGGAGGTGAGCCCCTCCTGGATTTCCATCTGGTTACGGGACTCCTTGCTCGTCTCAGACGGAGTCGGATCGTCCTGGAATACGTGGAGACCAACGGTTCCCCTCTCCTTTCCCGGACCGAGGAGAAGCTGTGGGCGCTTCGGGATGCGGGCTTGAACCGCCTCCTCCTCAGCATCTCCCCGTTTCACAACGCCTTCATCTCGGCGGATCGCATAAAGGGCCTGATAAGGGAGATCGTGAGAGTCCTGGGCCCGGAGGGTCTTTTCCCATGGCATCCGGACTACCTCCCTTATCTGGAAAGGGCTGGCTCCCATGCGCCCCGGCCCCTGCAGAGCTATCTGGAGCACTTCACCCTGGAGGAGATCCAGACGCAGCTGACCTCCATCATCTACATCCATCCGGGGGGGCGTGCCGCCGAGCTGCTGGCGCAGTTCCTCCCCACCTTTCCGGCCCATGAGGTCCTCCAGGTGGACTGCACCCCTCGTCTCTCCTCTCCTGTGCATGCCCATGTGGACCACAGGGGAAACTACCTGACCGGTTTCTGCAGTGGTCTTCGAATCGGAAGGGAGGCGGCCCTGGATCTGGGCTCCTTATATACAAGGGGGATCTCCCTGGAGGAATTCCCGATCCTGGAGAGGTTGGTTCGCGGTGGGCTCAAAGAGCTCTTTCGATGGGCCGAGCGGGAGGGGTATGTGCCTCGGAAGGAGGGATTCGTCTCGCCCTGCCACCTGTGCCTGGATCTTCGGGTCTTCATGTATGGCCTGGGATTCCAGTTTCCAGAGCTCTACCCGGACTTCTTTTACCAGGAGCTTTCGGCCGGGACCGACTCCCGTGGGATGCGGGAGCGGAGGGGTGCAATATGACCGATCAGAGGACCGATTTCTATCAGGACCTCAGGAAAAGGATCCGTCGATGGGCGGCCACCAAGGAGGGCAAAGCCCATCGGTGGGTCGAGATCCTGCTGACCGCCCCCGATCTGTTTCACCTACTGTGCAAGCTGACCGTGGACCCCGAGGTCCCTGTCTCGGAGAAGGCCAAGCTGGCTGCGGCCATCGCCTATTTCATCTCCCCCTTGGATCTCGTTCCAGAGGCCCTCGTGGGTCCTGGAGGATACGTGGATGACGTGGCCTTGGCCGCATACGTGCTCAACAGCATCGTCAACAAGACGGGCCCGGAGGTCCTGAAAAGGCATTGGGCAGGAGAGGAAGATGTCCTGACCGTCGTCCAGAAGATCCTCAAGGTGGCGGACAGGATGGTTGGATCCGGTCTGTGGGACAAGCTTCGAAGGATTTTTTGACGTGTATATGCCGTAACTCGCCATGTCACGCCTGGGCGTGACACCCTTGATAGATGAAAATGCTTGCCCAGATGCGAGGATCTTTGCCTCTATCGGAGAGGGGCAACTTCACCGCCCCCCTTCCAAATAGACCAGATCAACGAGATGGACGAAATCAACCAGATACCTATGAAAAAGCCACCGTCAAGAGTTGGGGGTTTTTGGTTTGGTCTTTTTTGGGTTCGTCGCCAAACACCTATACGTGATCGCCCTGTGGCGTCACACTTTCATGCA
>Ga0209426_1000174_pt1 | contig 95748 bp, 96 predicted proteins | sample Deesub1362B_J571_FD_187697 | JGI IMG/M metagenome (GOLD analysis project Ga0209426, IMG submission 187697) | Deep oceanic, basalt-hosted subsurface ecosystem from Juan de Fuca Ridge flank, Pacific Ocean, CORK Borehole 1362B_J2.571 (SPAdes)... ... | reverse complement strand
AGACCAATGAGCTGTTTTAACAACATTGAAAGTATAGAGAGGATAGTGTATGCAGTAATAAGTTATTTGAATGAGCATTGGAGTTTACACCCTCTTAAAGAATTTACACAGAAAGATTGACATTACCTAATCTAAGGCAGACTTGACTTAAAGTAGAATGTTAAATAAAATATATAAACTTTAACTTTAAGGAATAAAAGAAGGAGGTTATGAGATGGCTAAGAAGATTGCAATATTGGTCAGGGACAGACAGGATGAGGCACTGAGGATGGCTGTGGGTATTACTCTTATGGATGACATCATCGATGTTTATGTACTGGACAGGAAAGTGGAAGAGAATGAGCAGAATACTCTGAATCTGGAAACAATAAAAGATATGGAAATGGGCCTTTACACCAACTGTAAAGACAATGAAGATATGCAGTATCTTTCCACTGAAGAGATAGCCCAGAAACTCTTAGAGTATGATCACATAATACCTTACTGAAAGGAGGTAAAGTAATCATGAAAATCCTATATCTCTTAAAACAGGACCCTGATGACACAGCAAAGAAGTTTATGGAGGAACATAAAAAATCACACGAAGTAACAGTTGTTGATTTAAGAGAAAATAAAAATTATGATCAGATTGTTGAACTCATTGAATCGAGTGATAAAGTTATTTCATGGTAAATTAAGCTTATCTAAGGAGGTAATAAAATGAAATTAGGAATATTCGTTAATACAGACAAGCATCTTGATGATGTCATTGGGATCACAAAAGCTGCCCTGGCAAGGGGACATGAGGTTATTATCTTTACAATGGATACAGGTACAAAACTGCTGGAGAATCCAAAGTATACAGAGTTGAGTAAACTTGAAGGAGTAGATATGAGTTTCTGTGACCATAATGCAACTGGTCTCGGAATCGACAAGAGTGGTATTCCTGAAAAGGTAGTATGTGGCAGTCAGTACAACAATGCAGTTATGCAGCATGAAGCTGATAAGGTGATAGTACTCTAAAGCTTGTGAAAAGATTTATTGTTCTTAATGAAAAACAGGAGACAGTAGATGTCTCCTGTTTTTTTATTATCTCTTTCTTAACCCTTATCCTTTTTCTTCTTCTTTTCATTTTTCGTAATATAGACGACAATAAACTCACAAGTTGGCAATGGGTTTTCTTACACATCAATCATGTCAAAGTCTTTGTTCTTCTACTTATAGGCCTTGGAGGGGCTTTTTTGGCCTCTGCAATCCCCTTCGATGACTATTACCATCCTCTTCTTTTATTCTTATTCTCTTTTACTGTATCAATAGGATTTTGGTTTACACCAGAGGTTATTGTAGATGCCTCAAGGTATTTTACCCAGGCCAAACATCTTGAGCTCTTTGGGATTGGATACTTCCTTAGACAATGGGGTAGAGAGATCTTTGCGTGGACTGATATGCCTCTTGTTCCCTTCCTTTATGGCCTGATTTTTAAATTTTTTGGAGAAAAAAGGATTTATATACAGATACTTACAACCCTGTTCTTCTCAGGCACCACTGTATGTATCTACTATATTGGAAAATTACTCTGGAACAGAGAAACAGGATTTTATGCGGGCCTGTTGCTCTTAGGCATCCCATACCTCTTCTCTCAGGTGCCTCTCATGCTTGTAGATATTCCTACTATGTTCTTCTTTACTCTCGCTGTAGCCACCTTTATAAATGCCCTTCATAAGGATGGTCCAAAAATGATAGTTCTCTCATCAATATCAATATTTCTGGCCTTTTTCTCCAAGTATTCCACCTGGTTGATGCTCTCTGTATTGGGAGTTATATTTCTTGTACTGTATTTCAAAGAATCAAAGCCCTTTACTGTAATTCCAGTAGCAGTATTGTCAGCTTTTTTAATAGGAGGGACTCTTCTGTCCAATCTTGAAGTGTTTTCAGAACAGATCAGACTCCTTTTCACCTACCAGAGGCCTGGGTTGAGACGATGGGAGGAGGGCTTCATCTCAACCTTTCTCTTCCAGACACATCCATTTATAACTGCTATAGCAGTATATTCTATATATATAGCCCTTAAAAATAAAGACAGTAAATTTTTAATAGCAGCATGGCCTTTGCTACTTGTGTTTCTACTTGAGATAAAAAGAATAAGATATATAATAATGGCTTTTCCTATGCTTGTCTTGCTGGCCTCTTATGGCCTCCAGAGTATTCATGGAAGAAGACTCAAGAGGTTCTTTGTTCTTTCTATCTTGGTCTATTCTCTTACAATAGGATATTCTGCATATCTTCCCTTTCTACAGAAGATGAGTACTGTTAACCTAATGAGGGCAGGTGAGTTTCTCAATACCCTGAGCATAGAAAATGTAAAGGTCTTTACATTGCAGAAAGACAACCACCTTCAGTATCCTCTGCTTAATTACGCAATATCTGTACCAATTTTAGATATCTTTACTGAGAAAAACATACTCTATTACAGAGGCAACAACCTCTCCCCTCCCCAGAGAACAATTGAAACATCACCCTTGAGATTCACATGGGAGTATAAAATCCCCCGCTACTACCAAAGCATCTCTTATACAAAAGCCTCTACAGCCGTACTAATAATATCAGACAGTACTGAGGTTTCTCTACCTGATTATATTGAACAGGAGATCAGCCCTTATACACATTCCATAACATTTTCCACCACTGAAGGAGTCTTCCGATATAAAACAATAGTAAGAGTATTCTATGACTGAATCATCCTGTTTAACTCATCAAGAAGTTTATTTAAATCCAGCTTCTTTTCTTTTGCCACCTTCTCCATACTCCAATAATAATCACTCTCCCATGCATATCCACAACCACAGATACCCATTCGTAGGAAATACTCTGTGAGCTCAGGAAAGTTCTTAATAATGTCTACCACTCTCGTAGAAGCTGTTATCTCCTCTAACTCTGACAAACCCTCACCCCCTTCTGAAAAGAATTACTTGCAAATTATTTTTACTTTCAGATATAATTTCAGATAAAGTATTAAATAAAATTATAGAAAGATTAATCTTTCTTAGTTGACAATTTTTTTCACTCTTCTTTAACATTACATAAAATTTTATCAGAAAGGAGGAGGTAGAGGGAATGGAAGAAAAGAGAAATCAGATGTGGGCATACATTATTATGGGAGCCCTCTTGCTCATCAGTTTCATTTATTATAAGGTTAACATTTATTATATCTATCTGATTGTTTATATCTGGTTTGGTTTTGCTTATGGTATGATGCTCCAGTATGGAAGGTTTTGTTTTGCATCTGCTTCCAGGGACTTATTTGCTGCAGGTGTTCCCCGAATGGCAGTGGGGATAATGATAGCACTTGTCTTTTTTAGTATTGTTCAGGCAGTCCTTTCAGCAACTAATATGAGTACATTCCATCCTGCTCCTTTTGGTATTCATATGTTAATATCAGGAACAATCTTTGGTATAGGAATGGTTCTTGCGGGTGGATGTGCTTCAGGTTCTCTCTACAAAATAGGTGAAGGTAATGGAACCTCCATTCTTGCAGTGATTTTTGGACTCTCTCTTGGACAGGCAATATTTGTAGATGTTGGAGGTGTATTCGACAAGCTTCTTCCACAGTCCTGGGTTGAGTCAGCAATGCAGAAGAAATGGATACCACCTTATATAATGGAGAGTGGTTGGTTTGACAGGTATCTGGCAGGTTATGTATGGAACAAACCCCAGTATACAATAGCTAAGCTTATATCTAATGGTCATCCCACTACTATACATTATTTCATAGGTAATTCTCTTATAAATGCCATCCTACCAGCCACTTTAATATTGATAGTTGTATATATGAAGTGGGCAAGAAAGGGATTCATTAAAAAGAGGAGAAAACAGAAAGGAAAGACAGGACTGGGTGATGAACTTGCAGGTATATGGAATATGATTACTGCCTCAAAGAGAACCTCTTTAATGGGAGTGCTTATTGGTATTACTGCAGGTCTCCATATACTTGTTATGAAGGGAATGCAGGTAAAATTCGGTGTAAACAACTTTGGACAGCTTCTGACCAGGATGGGACATGGGCTGGATCTCTCAGCCAGAGCCAAGCTATATGATCCCAATTTTGTTCCTAAACTCTCCTCTATCCGTGAGATTGTGGGTGATGTTACAGTAGGAAATACGGTCTTTGATCCTGGATACTGGTATATTACAAGCCAGGAGGCACAGTTTGGAGCTTGGATACTGGAAAAGTTTGGGTGGAACATGCATGACAATATCTTCTTTGGATATGTGAATGGTATCCCTGAACTGTGGCGTAATCCTGCACTCTGGATGTCACTGGGTATTATCTTTGGTTCCATGGTAATGGCCCGTCTGCAGAATGAATTCAGGTTTAAATGGCCCAAAGGAGAGTTATATGTATGGGGTATCTTGGGTGGATTGTTGATGGGGTTTGGCTCAAGACCTTCTCTCGGATGTAACATAGGTGCCTTCTTTATAAGGGCTGCAGGTGGTGACCCTAATGGGTGGGTATATGGAACAGGAATGGTACTCGGTGCATTCATTGGAGTAAAGTTCTTTAACTGGTGGACTGAAAGAAAGATGGCAAAAGAATTAGAGAGTTTTTGAAGTAAAATTAAAATAAAAAATCAAAAAGGAGGTTAAAAAGATGGCAGTAAAGTTTGAGAAGACAGGTGATGGTACTTATGTTCTCGATGTATGTGGATATGTCTGTCCCCATCCCCAGATCTACACAAAGAAGTCTCTGGAGAAAATGAAAGAAGGTGAAATTCTGGAGGTTATCTTTGACAATCCTTCTTCAAAAGAGACTATTATGCAGATGTGTGAGCAGGCAGGACATGAGGTGTTGGAGGAAAGGACAGAGGCTGGAAAGATAATACTGAAAATTGAGAGAGGGTAACTTTTAAAAATTTAGAGGGAGGAGATATATGAAAACAAGTGTATGGGTTGTTGTTGTGATTTTGGTAGGAATATTAGGGTTTCTAATGGGTTATAGTCTCGCGCCTCGTAATATAGATATCTCAGGAGCCCCAGCAACGGGTCCAGCAACAGGTGGATATGGAGGAGAGGCAGGCGGCTATGGAGCCCCTGGAGGAGGTTATGGAGCGCCTGCAGGGGGTTATGGAGCACCCGCAGGAGGTTATGGAGCACCCGCAGGAGGTTATGGAGCACCCGCAGGAGGCTATGGAGCACCCATGGGAGGCTATGGAGCACCTGGACATTAAAAATTTAAAAAATAATCGAGGTTTAAATGAAAAAAGTTTTACTTGCTGTAGATGACACAAAAGGCTCAAGAACTATTATTGACAGATTTATACAACTGTTCCCCTCTGTAAGGCCTGAAAGTATTATATTGCTTCATGTGCAGAAACTTGAGGGCAGGTCTTTAATAGATGAAATGCTGAGTGAAGCAGAACTGGCTACCTTAAAAGAAGTAATGGAAGGTACAGAATATAAGAAAGCTTTGGACAAAAAGGCAAAGGCAATTGTTGGACATTACAAGAAATTACTTGAAGATGCTGGAATAAAGGGAATAAAAACGGTTATTAAGGCAGGTCATCCAGCAGAGGAGATACTAAACACAGCAGAAGAGGAAGGTGTTGATCTGATCATTGTGGGCTCAAGAGGCACCAGGGTCTCTCGTTTATTTATGGGGAGTGTAAGTAGAGAAGTGGCCAACAATGCCAAGGTTCCTGTATTGATTGCAAGATAAATATTTTTATGGTCATAATCTTAGGTGGTGGACTTTCAGGCCTTACAGTAGCTTATTTTTTATCAAGAGCAGAGAGGGAAACTATAGTCTTTGAGGCCCACAATGTAGTAGGGGGATTAGCAAGAACAGTTGTAAAGAATGGTTTCCGTTTTGACCTCGGAGGCCATAGATTTTTTACAAAAAAAGAGAAAATTGAAGATTTTATAAAGAATTTAATGAGGGGGGAACTTTTAGTTGTTCCCAGAAAAAGTAAAATATACATGTCAAAAAAGTACTTTGATTATCCCCTGAAACCTACAAATGCTATCTTTGGTCTTGGAATCCCCACTACCCTAAAAATAGTTGCTGATTATTCTATCGAGAGGCTTAGAAAGGTGATAAGGCCTCGTAACAATGTATCCCTTGAAGACTGGGTGGTAAGTAACTTTGGAAGGACAATGTTTAATATCTATTTTAAGACATACAGTGAAAAGGTCTGGGGAATTAATTGCAATAGAATAAGTGCAGAATGGGTAGCTCAACGCATCAAAGGACTCTCCCTGGCCACAGCAATAAAGAATGCCTTCTTCAGGTTCAGTGGGAAGAACCTTCCTACTCTGGCTGATAGATTCCTCTACCCGACTCTCGGAATTGGTAGAATATCAGAGAGGCTCCAGGAAGAGATAAACAGATATAACACTATTCAGACAGATACAAGGATTGAAAAGATAAATCATAAAGATTTTAGGATAGAGAGTGTAGTGGTTAAAAACTGTGATGGTAGTCATACTGTTAAAGGTGAGAATTTTGTATCCACAATCCCTATTACAACTCTGATAAACAGTCTTGACCCGAAACCTCCTGAAGAAGTCAGAAGAGCCTCTTCTTCACTCAGATACAGAGACCTTGTAATAGCCACAATCATGATAAACCGTAGAAATGTTACTGACCAGACGTGGATATATGTACCAGAGAAGGAGATACCCTTTGGGAGAATACATGAACCAACAAACTGGAGTCCCAAGATGGCTCCAGAGGGCAAGACTCTGCTTGTAACTGAGTATTTCTGTTTTGAAGGAGATCAGACATGGAGTAGTTCTGATGAAGAGATTACAGATGTGACAGTGCATTACCTTGAAGAAATGGGATTTATTAGGAAAGATGAGGTTATTGACAGCGTCATCGTAAGAGTCCCAAAGGCATATCCGATACTGGATACAGAATACAAAACACACTATAATAAGATATTAGAGTATCTACAGAAATTCAAAAACCTATATATAGCTGGAAGAACAGGGATGTTTAAATACTACAATATGGATCATGCAATGGAGTCAGGCATAGAGGTAGCAGAGAGGATTCTCCAGAACAGCAGACCATGAAGTGTGTTCTTGTCATACCCGCATGGAGACCAGAAGACATCTTCTCATCTAAGACAGCAGGTTCACAGATTAACTATTGGCAACCACTCGGAACCCTATATGTGGCTGCATGTCTGCAGAGGGCAGGCCATGAGGTAAAGTTCTTAAATGGCGCTTTCATGTCCCATGATGAGATAATTGCTGAGGTAAAGGGATATTCACCAGAATTTGTGGGTATATATTCGACCACCTTTGGATGGCCAAGGGCAAAAAGGACTGCAAGAGATATAAAAGATGTCTTGAAAGAGACTTTTATTTGTGTAGGAGGACCTTACCCTATTGCTATGCAAGAGAGATGTCTTGAGGATGAGGATGCTGAGGCCATAGATGCTGTTGTTACTGGAGAGGGTGAGCTTACAGTACCTGAGATGCTTCAGATGCTCCAGAGTGACAGAAGCCTGAGAGGTGTAAAGGGCGTGGTATTCAGAGAAAAGGACAGGATCATAAAGAATCCTCCCCGACCCTTAATAGAGGACCTTGATTCTATCCCATTTCCAGCAAGAGAACTCTTAGGAGATCCCAACAAGTACATACCCCCTCCAGCCACATACAGGAGAAAACCTGTTGCTACAATGATAACCTCACGGGGTTGTAAGAGAAGATGTATATTCTGCTTCCAAATTGATCCTGAAAGAAAGAGTGGCATCCGTTACAGGAGTGTGGATAATGTGCTGGCAGAGATCGAGACACTCCTTAGACAGGGGTATAAAGAGATAAAGTTTCTGGATGATACCTTTGCAGCAGACTACAACAGAGCAATGGAGATAGCAGAGGAAATAAAAAGAAGGAGACTTAAATTCACATGGTTTGTTTCTGCATGTGTGGACCAAGTGGACAAACCGCTTCTTCAGGCATTCAAGGATGCAGGATGTTGGGCAATACTGTTTGGGGCTGAAAGCGGGGTACAGAAGAATCTGAATACCATAAAAAAGGGGATAACTCTTGAGCAGACCCGTAGGGCTGTAAAGGCAGCAAAAGAGGTAGGTCTTAAAGTGAGTACCCCCTTTATATTTGGTATACCCGGAGAGACCTTTGAAGAAGGTCTCAAGACCATCGAGTTCGCCTTAGAACTGGATCCTGATATTGCAAATTTTCATGCAATAACACCATTCCCCGGCACATATCTCTATAACAACCTTGAAAAGTACGGTACCATATCTGAGGATCTCTCAGACTTCACATACCAGGGTGCTGCCTTTATTCCATATACTATGACAAGAGATGAGATTCTTAAACTCAGACAGATAGCCTTCAGAAAATTCTACTCAAGGCCTCGCTATCTTCTCAGAAGGCTACTGAATATAAGAAACATTCATGACATTAAAGCCGCTTTAAAGGGTTTCAAGAGTCTCTTCTGGTTATGGGCAAAGAAGGACATTTTTAAGAAGGCCTAACCTCAAGAGGCCACCTTGGGTAGATATGAACCCAAAAGCAACCGAATATACTCGCGCATTAGCATAGGATATGTAGAGGGATTGAATAGTATATTTGTCATAAGGTAACACTCATGAGTACAGTAGCAGCCATTTCTGATTGACTGCACCACTTCTTTTGTCCTTTCAGAACCAAGAATTTTCCGAATATCATAACCACTGTCTCTTATATTACCCATTAACAGAGAAGGACTAAATCTCTCACAGGGATAGACCTCACCTGTGTCTGTGATAACAAGATTAATTTTACCAGCATAACAGGGGATAAGAGCCTTTTTCTGAGTGGCGGTCTCATATATGAGACGTCGTTGCAGAATATCCTGAGATGCCTTAAGCTTGGCCCCTCTGAAACGATAAACAGCAGATACACCCTTTTTGAGGTTACTCTCTAACTTCTGGATTGCTCGAAGGTATTTTCTAAGGTCTACCTCTTTAAGCCTCTCATCTGCTACTTCACCCCTTATTAACGATATGGTATGGGTTCTGATATTGTCCAATCCATTGACAAACTCAATAATCTCATCCATGTAATCCTCATTCATGGAGCAGAATACAGTATTTATACCCAGTTCAAAGTTTGGGTATTTATAGAGCAGTTCAGAAAGGATATCATATGTCTGGAGGGTCTTCTTAAAACATCCCTTTACCCCTCTTAAGGAATCATGCAGTGATTCAGGACCATCTAAGGATAGTTTCACTACAATAGTGCTTCTTTTACAATATCTAAGAATCTCTTCGGTCTTCTCCCTTATAACCTCAGGCAAGAGCCCATTTGTAGGCAAAAGTATTATGGCAGGACGGTTCCTATCATAGAATATCTTTGTTATTTCTGCAATATCACCTCTAAGAAATATCTCACCACCTGAGAAGGCAAGCCAGAGAAGACTTCCCACTGATGTTGAAAGCCTCTCAAACTCCTCTAAAGAGAGTTCTTCTGAGGCTACCTCTGAAGAGGTCTCAGAGACATAGAAACAGAAAGAACACCGTGCATTACACCTTCTTGTCACAAAAAGAGTAAGATGTATTGGACGACTCTTCCAGAAAATAGTACCAATATGCCGGAATGGAGAAAACCTCATCCCCTGATACTTGGATTATCTGTAGTCTCACAACTACTGGTATAGGTCCTGTCATTGACACGGATTAACTTGCGCAGTTCAGGGCTAAATAGATAGGCTATGACACCAGCGATCGCTCCTATGCCTACTGCCAAGGGATAAACCATCAAATAATACAACAGGGATAGACAAGCGAAGCCCAGCCCTTTTGTATCATAAAATGCCTTTATCAGTTTCCTGTTCACGAAAATATTAAAGGCGTATATAATTGGCAATGGATACAAGAATACACCCTTCAGAGAGTATATCCAAAAGGCTATAAATAGAAGAGACAGAAAGTATGAGACAACATTTACTTTCAACTCTAAGGAGGCTGTACCAGAGTCAACAAAGAGGTCTCTGTTTTTAATAGAATACATGGTCCAGTACTTAGATTTCCTAAAACCATTCCGCAGAGACTTTATTAAATTATAATTGAATATATGCTGAACAAGTATCTCAGGGTTCATATGGAGTTTATATCCCATCTTCCTGAGCCTATGGCTAAACTCCACATCCTCAAGTATTGGAAGAAAATCTTCTCTAAAGCCTCCAGAATCCCTAAAGGTATGGACATCAATTGCCATTGCATGTGTAGCAATATAGTCAGGATTGTCTGTCTTTTTTGTTTCTGAATAATTTACAAAAACTGACTGAAAGGTACTGAAGAAGCCTTTATCAAAGGGGACCTTTGTATAAGTGCCACCTATGATGGTATCTGAAGAACATTCGGAAAAGGTTTTATGTACTATTGAGAGGGTATCTTCCCTGAGGATACAGTCTGCATCAATAAAAAAGAGAATGTCTCCACTACTGTTTTCTGCCCCTACATTTCTCGCCCTTGATGCACCTGAATGTCTCTTTAGCTGGATCAGCTTACAGGGGAATCTCTTTATAATGTCTACAGAGTCATCATCAGAGCAGTCATCAACAACAATCACCTCAAATCTCTTATAACGAGATGAGAATACAGACTCAAGACACTTTCCTATTGTGGCACTCCCATTACGATTTGGGATAACAACACTGATAAAATTTTCCATTATATTTAATTATAAACGACAGCAGGGAGGAAAATCCAAAGAGAGGGGACAACTACAGAGTTCCCACCTGTGTTTTGACCTCCACAGTTCCGCTCTTCTCAAACCTCAAAAGTACAGTTACCTCTTTAGGTAATGAATCAGGTACACCAAAGAACATCAGGTGAAGTCCACCTGCCTTGAGTGCTACTGTCTCCTTTGGAGGCACAGATATCTCAAGGACTCTTGTCATCTTCCCTTTTATCATATCATGCAGCTCTCCTCTCACAGAGGGATATTCTTTAATGGCACATCCAATCAGTTTATCGCTTCCGTCGCCCTCATTAACAATAAACATAAAGGCAGATGCTACTCCTTTCATCTTGGGAGAAGGGATCAATGTAGCACCTTTTACAATGATTTCTGGCTTTCCCTTTGTACAGGCAAAGAGAATAAAAACAATTAATAATAAAATTCCCTTTGACCATAATACTCTCCTTTGCATATCATCCCCCTTAGGCTGTATACTCTGTGATTTCTTCCTTCAATGTTCCTTGCTTCATTCTGTATACCTTCTTACATTGTCTTGCTATGTCCAGACTATGAGTTACTATTATGAAGGTCGTCCCCCACTGTCTGTTGATCTTATGAAAAAGTCCTATTATCTCTGCCTCTGTCTCTTCATCAAGATCACCAGTAGGCTCATCAGCCAGTATTAACTGAGGCTCATTTATCAATGCCCTTGCTATAGCCACACGTCTCTGTTGTCCTCCTGAAAGTTGTGAGGGATAGGCATCAATCTTCTCTTCCAGTCCGATCAGTTTCAGTAATTCTACTGCCCTTTCCTCAATCTTGGTATCCACAGTATCTCTCCAACCACCAAAGGCTACAGGCAGCAGAACATTCTCTTTTGCAGTGAGAGTAGGCAGTAGTGTGGCAGCCTGAAATATGAAACCGAATTTCTGATTCCTAAGATCTGATAGGCTATCATCATCAAGGGAGCATATATCTACACCTTCAAATAGAACTCTACCCGATGTGGGTCTCAGGATTCCACCTATCATTGACAAAAGCGTGGTTTTACCAGAGCCTGAATGTCCTACAATAGAGATAAAATCCCCCTTCTGGATACTCAGGGAGACATTGTTAACTGCCATGATCTCTTCATCTCCTATTGTATAAATCTTGGTTAAATTTAAAGCCTCCACCTGTGCCATCTTACTCTTCCTTTATCGCCAGAAGCGGCTCTTTCTTCTTGATCTGGTTTACAGGCACTAATGCTCCTACAATACAGATAGATACCCCTAAGAGGATACCCATAATGGCTATAAGGATCTGTTCAGGCAGACTAATATCTGCTGGCATCTTCTTCAATAAACTGAATCCCTTGGTGAGTATAAGCGACAGATATAGGCCTGCACTCATACCCATAAAGCTCCCTACGCCTCCAAGGAGCATCACCTCTAAGATGAAGACCTTCACAATATGAGACTGTCTTGCACCTATTGCACGCATAATCCCGATCTCTCTTGCCCTTTCATTTGCGATCGCGGAAAAGATCGCCCAAGTGAGGAAGACTGTAAGAACAGAGGCTATTATTATGGAGATAAGAAATATCTTATTTATATCCTGAAGGGTATTAAGAAGCTCTCTACCCATCTCCTTTCTCGGTACCACATCCACCTCTCTAACCTTCCCTTCTACCTCTAAGGCCACATGATAAGGATCGAGGGAACCATCTACTCTTGCAAAGATAATAGATATCATATCTTTCTTAACAGGAGAATCACCTGATGCAACAATCTTTTCTAAGTCTTTCTCTGTCATAAATAATGCATTATCCAGCCCTGTACCTGTCTTCTCAAGTACACCTACTATTTTGAACTGCTTGTTAAATATGGTCTTCTCAACCTCAAGAAGACCCAATCCAAGGTTCTCTGCTGTCTCATATCCAGCAATAGCCTCACCACTTTTGAGCGGACGGCCTATGGATTTCTGCAGCCACGGTTTAACAATAAAGTCTGTCTCCTGGTCAAAGGCTATAACTTGTGTCTGTGCCACATCACAACAGACACCTGGAATCGTCTGTAGATATGTCTGATAGGTGACCTTTTTTATCCCTTCTATCTTCTTTACCTTTTCAATAACGCTCTTGGGCATATAAAATGACTTTCTTTCTGCCTCAAGGAGGAAATCCTGTGCAAAGCCTGCTGCACCTGTAGGCACAATAATCAGGTCAGCTCCGAGCCTAGCCGTCGCTTTTTTTATACTTGAACTCACACTTGTACTGAAGGAGACAGCAAATACAAGCAAACAGACAAGCAGAGCTATAGATAACACAAGGACAGCATTCCTGAAGGGTTTCCTCCTCAGATTCTTTATAGCTACTGTATGGATGCTAAATCTCACTTTCTACGCCCCCATCCAGGTTCTCTTAAGTTGAGAGAATCCTTGTCTTAGGAGATTTTAAAAGGGGTTCAGAGACTTTGAAGGAAAGGGGCGGGGAAGAGAGAAATATGCTTCCCCGCCTCAGAACCTTCTAACTACTTCCAGTTTGCCTCGATTCCACAGAGTACAGCCTTCTTTCCGAAGTACTTATGACAAGGATAACAGACTGAAGTAGGTTTGCCTATGGTCTTTCTTGCCTCGATATCATACAACAGGAGAGTTCCATCAACTATCTCTTTACCCTTGTGTTTGATCTTCTGCCTCAGAGTCATAATGCCATATTTGTCATCGGGGGTGGGTATTATGTCATGGTTCTCACCAGGAAGAGGTGCTATCTCATCCAGAACCTTAAGGGTCTTCACATCGATGAGATAACCCCTGTCAGCACCTGACTGCAGGAGGTATTTACCATTGTTGGTGAAGTACTGCCTGAAGGTAATAGTCTTTCCTGCCATTCCAGTAATGGTAGCCTCTGCCACTTTCTTGGCTTTTCCTTGCTCAAGGGCCTTCATATCAAGCAGAATGAGTTGGGTATTTCCTGTCCACTTTGTCCAGCCTGTAGGAGTGAGATTTAGTGTCAAAAGGAAGTACTTACCATCTGGAGTGTTTGTTCCATGGGCAAATGTATAGGTGCCAGGTTTATAACCCAGCTCTGAAACCCAGATACGATGTTTGAGCTCCAAGGTCTCTTTATCAAACACATCAATATAACCCTCATCAGACATGGACACAGGCATATAGTATTTGTCTGACTGACCTGAACCGCAGTAGTTAGCTACCACCTTCTTGGCCCTATCAGGCCTGGGAAGAGCAACATCTTTTATAACTTTACCAGTCTTCAGGTCTGTCTTGCCCACATGGAGATTCCCATTGGGATCATACTTATATGTGGACCAGAACATAATGCTTCTGTTGTTTTTATCAATTCTGGGATCATGTGTAGGATGGGTCTTTGCAGTTCCAATATCAATCTTGTCTAAGTTCTTTACCTTTATAGGCTGTTCAGTATCACTGGGATCAATTACTACATCAGCAACAGCAAAATGGCCACCCATACCAGCAACATAAAGGGTTCCTTCATATACTTTCTTTGCAGCCGTTGCCCTCTCTTCTCCACTTTGAAGAATAAGACCTGCAGCTATTAAGGCTACTATTAGAGTAAGGAAAAATAGTTTCTTCTTCATACCTACCTCCCAGCTTATTATTTAGGATTTTGTTTAATTTTCTGTTTTTATTTTGCGTGCAGGTTGTAGTGAAATGACTTATGTCTTTTGCTATATCCTGTTCTGTCGCCTCTCACCTCCCTTTCTTAGATATTAGGTTAAACTTCTTAAATAGGTTCATACTTATACCTACCCCTTCCCCTCTTCTACTGCCTGATTTTCTTCCATCACAGGCTCTATCCACTTTCACCCCACCCTATTAAATTATTTAAACATATTTTAAAGATTCCTGATAGCCTTATACAAATTAATTTTTTAAATGGTTAAATTTAAAATTTTTATCATACTGAAAGACAAAATTGAAATAAAAGATATTGATAATGTAAACTTTTAAATATTTAAATCCGAACCATACAATTAAGAGAGAAAAAAACATGGTGCTGGGAGGAAGAGAGGCCACAGATAGGAAAAGGAGTCCTTCTGTGCAGAAGAAGGGAGAATCCAGAATAACAGGGGTCAGAAGGATATTTCTTATTCTGATACCTGTGATAGTTATAGGACTTCTTTTCTCAGGGGTTACTTTTATTAAGTCAAGAAACGATCTTTCTAAACATAATTTAAGAATCTTACCTGATATATGTAATAAAAAATCTTCTACTTTCGGATACAACTCTGAAGTATTTGTTCCTATTACAGTAGTCCTTGTAGTCTTTTCTGTAAGTACGATTATACTAAATAGAGAAACCTATAAGAGATTTATCCTTTCTCAGGAACACTTCAAACCACCCTGTCCCTCAAGATAAACCTCATCATAATATTTATTTGGAGGGGTCTTACCCCTTAGAATACATTAATAGGAGGTTTCTTATGAGAAAAGTCTATATAATACTGGCTGTATTACTTTTATTGGGAGTTTTCGCCCTTGCATGGGCATCAGAACCAGTGACACCTGGACCAAAAGACAAGTGTCCAGTATGTGGAATGATTGTATCCAAGTATCCCAAATGGGTAGCAGAGATTTTATTCAAGGATGGTACATACGTTGCATTTGATGGACCCAAGGACATGTTCAGGTACTATTTCAACTTGGGAAAGTATGGCAAAAGTGCAGACCAGATTGATGCCATATATGTAACAGAATACTACACAACAAAAATGGTAAAGGCAGATGATAAGGATCTATATTTTGTTATCGGAAGTGATGTTTATGGTCCTATGGGTATGGAACTCATTCCTGTAAAGGGCAAAGAAAAAGCAGAGATATTCATGAAAGACCACAAGGGCAAGAAAATGCTCCAGTTTTCTGAAATAACTCCTAATGTACTTCCCAAAATGAAGATGAAAAAGATGAAGATGGAACATATGCAGATGGAGCATATGTAGTTCAGTAGAGAAAAGGAGCGGATAAATCCGCTTCTTTTCTCTCATAAAAATTTATGAAATACAAAGTATTCATAGGGATCTTCATTGTAGAGCTTCTTCTACTGATAGGAATTTTACTTTTCAGCTATATCTCCATAAACACAAGGATTGATGAGATGAAATATCTCAGACAACTCTGTCAGGGCCTGACTGCAACAGACCTTGCTATATGGACTGAAGCAAGATATACAAGACATCCTTCGCAGACTGATATCTTTAGTGCCTTTCAGGACTGTCCATCCTGTTTAGAACATTTCCCAGCGGGTTCGGTACTCTCTCCTCCACCCCATTTCAGAAGGCCTTTGGAGGCGGTCAAATGAGGCGTCATTTAATGATTCTTGAATTTGCGCTCTCTTGTCTCTGCAGAAGAAAGTATAAGAATCTTGCCCTACTTTTTGCCTTCTCTCTACTCGTGTTTATATTATCCTCTATACTACTTCTTACCTATGCACTCAAAAAAGAGGCCATAGAGATCCTTCAAGGAGCCCCAGAGATCACTGTACAGAGGACTGTCGCAGGGAGGCATGAACTTATACCTGTTGAGTATATAAATAAAATAAAGACTATACCAGGTGTCGGAAAAGTAGAACCCCGGTACTGGGGTTACTATTATGACCCTTTTATTGGAGCAAATTACACCCTCTTAGGAGCAAATAGGGATATGCTCAGGAAGATTGAGATCTTAGAAGGGAAAAGTTTCTTTTCTGAGCAGAAAGGGGTATGCATTGTGGGTAAAGGAGTGGCTAAGGCATATTTCGCTGAGGTGGGAGATAGAATCACTATTATCGGGGCAGATGGAATCAGTTATACCTTCAAGATTGCAGGTATATTTAAGACAGCCTCAGATATTCTGACCAATGACCTTATTATCCTGAGTAATGATGATATAAAGAGACTCTTTCAGATACCTACAGGGTTTGCCACTGATATTGTGGTAGAGGTCTACAATCCAGAAGAGATTGAGACAGTAGCAGAGAAGATCAAAAAACTGTTCCCCTCTACAAGACCTATAACAAGAGAGGAGATTCTTAGAACATATGAGTCTCTTTTTGACTGGCGTAGTGGAATGATACTCACAATGTTTATTGCAGCAGTGGTGGCATTTGTAATACTTGCCTGGGATAAGGCAACAGGGCTTTCTGCAGAAGAAAGGAGAGAGATAGGAATACTAAAGGCCATAGGATGGGAGAGTTCGGATATAATGGAACTGAAGTTCTGGGAGGGATTTGTTCTCTCTTCACTCTCTTTCTTCACCGGTCTTATTGGTGGATACATGCACGTGTTCTTCTTTGGAGCACCCTTGCTATCTACTGCCCTTAAAGGATGGTCAGTAGTATTCCCTACTTTGAAGCTAACACCCTATGTAAGCGCCTATCAAATCCTTGTATTACTGTTTCTCACAGTAGTGCCTTATATGGCCTCTACAATAGTGCCTTCTTGGAAGGCGGCCATGACAGAGCCTGACCAGGTGATGAGGGGATAAATGACTGTAGTACTTGAGAATGTAACAAAAGTGTACAATCCAGGTCAGCCTAATGAGGTGTGGGCAGTAAAGGGGATATCCCTCAGGATAAACAAAAATGAGGCAGTGGTTCTAAAAGGACCGAGTGGCTCAGGAAAGACCTCTCTCCTTAGCCTTATTGGTTGTATGTCCCGACCCACCTCTGGCAGAATCTTGATAAGTGGTAGGGATGTGGCAAAACTGCCAGAAAGATCTCTCACAGAAATCAGACGCAGGACCTTTGGATTCGTGTTTCAGCAGTTCAACCTCTTGAAGGGAATCACCGTGAGAGAGAATATTATGCTTCCACTTTATCCTACAGGACTCTCCTTGACAGAGATAAAAGCTCGTGCAGAGAAAGTAATGGAAAGCATGAGATTAAGCAAAAGAGCAGATTTCAATGTAGAGCATCTGTCAGGAGGAGAACAGCAGAGGGTAGCCATTGCGAGGGCCCTTATTAATGACCCTGAAATTATTCTTGCAGACGAACCCACTGCTCATCTTGATACTAAGCTTTCAGAGGAGTTTCTGAGAATCATTGAAGAGATAAAAAGGAGTGGCAAGACCGTGATAATTGCAACCCATGACCCTTTGGTATATGACAGTAGTGTGGTAGACAGAGTAATTGAGTTAAGAGACGGCATGATAAAAGAGACACAGTAAGATGATTCTTCACCCTGGTATAATTGCCCTGCTTGGAGGTACCTCCCTGGTTACAGTAATGGTCCTGTATAGCTCTTATGAGGGGTTCAAAATCATCCGTTATTGGGATAGAGAGAGTTCCTCTGCAAGACAGCTGAGCCTTGAACGAAAGACCTATCTTCTTTCAAGTATGATTGCTTTTGTTCTTGCCATTAATCTCTTGAGCCTTTTTCTTTTTATCTATACAGTTGATGATATACATACCCAGTTTGTAGGAGCAATGTGTGCCACAGGCACTCTAAATGCAAATACTATTGGTTGGTGGGCACTGCTACTGAAAGTTACTATATTCTTTGTATCATCGATCTGGATCCTTATCAATTATATTGACCAGAGAACAGAGAATCTACCTCTTGTAAGAAAGAAATATGCCTCTCTCATTCTCTTTCTACCTCTTTTCATCTTAGACGTTTATTTTGAAATAAAATTCTTTCTGGGTTTAAGCCCTGATGTAATCACCTCCTGCTGCGGTGCCCTTTTCAGTGAAAACTCAAGAGGCATAGCAAGCACATTGGCAGGTCTGCCCATCAGGCCCATGAAGTATACCTTCTTTGCCACAGTAGCAGCATATTTTCTCACAGGCTTCCTGTCTTACAGATACACAAAAATATGGCTTATATACTTAACAGCCTTCTTAGCAATATTATTCTTTTTTATCTCTATTGTTTCTCTAATAAGTTTCATTTCTCTTTATTTTTATGAGATTCCGACCCATCACTGTCCTTTTGATATTCTCCAGAAGGAGTACCATTATGTGGGATATCCTCTTTATATCACTCTTTTAGGAGCAACGGTATTTGGACTATTCCCAGGTTTTGCAGAGTTAATGAAAGCAGAAGGGGTCCCCCTCATGCATTGGCAGAGGAGATGGTTACTCACTGCCCTGTTATTGCTTATAGTCTTTTTCCTAATAGTTCTTTATCCAATGATATTCTCCTCCTTCACCCTCGAAGGCTACGATTAAAAATCTTCACATTTTTTTCACAATTTTATTATTAGAATATATACACAACCCTACTGTCCCCCTCCACGTCCCCATCCCTCCCCCTCCGGGGATGGGGGCCCCCTTCCTTATAACAAGACTTAGTATTGAGAAAGGTGGTATCTGAAGAGAATTCAAAAACAACGCAAAGGCGTTCTTTTCTGACCAGGCCCAACTCAGGTTTTGGGGTAAATGAATTATTTGGTGTTAAGGTTTTATAATAATAAAGGCTATCTTTTTAGCCTCAGTTATAAACAAGGAGGTGTGTATGAAGGTAGAGGTGAAGTGGGTTGATGGTCTGAGGTTTGTTGCAGATGGAACATCAGGCCATAGTATTGTTATGGATGGTGACCATGAGGTAGGAGGATCAGATACAGCACCAAGACCAACAGAGCTTGTACTTATGGGACTGGGAGGCTGCACAGGCATGGATGTAATATCCATTCTCAAAAAAAAGAAACAGAATGTTACAGGGTTTGAATTAAACATAGTTGGCAAAAGGGCAGAAAACCATCCAAAGAAGTTTACTGAGATAACCATAGAGTATATTGTGAAGGGCAGAAATATATCTGAAGAGGCAGTTAAGAGGTCTGTAGAACTCTCCATGAATAAATACTGTTCTGTTAAGGCAACCCTTGAAGGTGTAGCCAATATAAGCTACACCTATAAAATAATTGAAGAAGGAGAATAAAATGCAAGATATAATCAAACAACTCTCAGGAAGTCCTATAACACCAATCAAGATGTCTCTTGACAGTAAATTCACCTTTATGTGTCATAAAGGTCTGGAGTGTTTCACCCACTGTTGTGGCAAAATCGACGTCTTTCTCACACCCTATGACATACTACGAATGAAACAGAGGTTAGGCCTTAGTTCACAGGAGTTTATAGCAAAATACACCATAATGGCTGAGCTAAAAAAGACAAAACTCCCTCTTCTGATGCTTAGAATGACACCAGAAGGCAGATGCCCCTTTGTAACTGATTCGGGCTGTACCATATACTCAGATAGACCCGTTGTATGCAGATACTATCCCATAGGTTTTGCAATTCTGAAAAGCCGAGAACTGGGAGGAGACGACTTTTTCTTTCCTATTAAGGAGTCATACTGCAAAGGCTACAATGAAGACAGAGAGTGGACAGTAAGAGAATGGAGACAGGCACAAGAGATAAACCTCTATGATGATACAAATAAGTTCTGGTTTGATATACTTCTCAGTAAAAAGCTCCTTGCATCAGATCTTCAGCCTGATGAAAAGAGCCTGAGACTGTTTCTTCTCTGCAGCTATGATATTGACAGTTTCAGAAACTTTGTCTTTGAAAGCAGGTTCCTTAAGGTACATGATATAGACTCTGAAACGATTGAAAGAATAAAAGAAGACGAGATGGAACTACTTAAATTCGCCCATCGCTGGCTACGAGGGGTTCTTTTTGGAGACCCTGAGTATAAGAGAAAAGATAGAAAAGAATAGCTTTAGGAGTGAGAAGTCTATGCTTGTTGTAATGCATCAGTGGGCAACTGAGGAGGATATAGAAGAGGTAAAAAAGACTATTGAGGAGATGGGGCTGAAGCCTGTGGTTATCCCTGGTGCAGAAAGGACTGCCATAGGGGTGATAGGAAACCAGGGATGGATTGATGATACACCTCTCATGAGACTCAAGGGAATAATGGAAATAATTCATGTTACAAAGCCCTATAAACTTGTAAGCAGAGACTTCCATCCTGAGGATACTATTATAAGTATTGATAATACAATAAAGATTGGCATTGCTGATGAATTCGTGATTATAGCAGGTCCCTGTGCGGTGGAAAACTATGAGCAGATGATGAGGGCAGGAGAGATTCTGACCTCTCTCGGGGTGAAGATAATTCGTGGAGGTGCCTTCAAGCCGAGGACATCACCCCATAGCTTTCAGGGATTAAAAGAGGAAGGTCTGAGAATTCTGGCAGAGGTAAAGAGACAGTTTGGACTAAAAGTGGTTACTGAGGTGATGAGCCCAGAGCATGTGGAAAAAGTCCAGGAAGTGGCAGACATACTCCAGATAGGTGCAAGAAACATGCAGAACTTTGACCTCCTGAAGGAGCTTGGTAAGGTACAGAAGCCTGTTCTGCTGAAGAGAGGGCTTTCAGCCACTGTGGATGAATGGCTCGCCTCTGCAGAATACATAGTAGTTGAGGGCAATGAGAGGGTTATCCTCTGTGAAAGAGGAATCAGAACTTTCGAGAGGGCAACAAGAAACACTGCTGATCTTTCTGTTATACCTCTGATTAAAAAAATCTCCCATCTACCTGTGATCTTTGATCCAAGTCATGCTACTGGTAAAAGGGACCTTGTGAGGCCCATGGCCCTCGCCTCTGTAGTGGCAGGAGCAGATGGTGTGATGATTGAGGTCCATCCTGAGCCTGACAAGGCACTCTCAGACGGACAGCAGTCCCTCAACTTTGAAGCATTCTCTCGACTGTATAGAGATTTAACCAAACTTCATAGGTTTTACAAAAATGAGCTGAAGCTGTCTGAATCCAGCACCCTTGTGTAGTCCACCTTTATCGGTATCTCTTTACCCCTACCTTTCTGCAACACTCTGAAACCCTGCACTTTGTGCATAAAGGACTGATAGGCTTACATATACCTTGCCCAAAGGCCACAAGAAGACCATTCAGCATCTTCCAGTATCTCTTTGGCAGCCTCTCTCTTAAGGCCATCTCTGTCTCCTCAGGTGTTCTGGTTCTCACATAGCCCCAGCGATTTGTGATCCTGTGGACATGGGTATCCACACATATTCCATCCTTTCCATAGCCGAGTGTTATCACCAGGTTTGCTGTTTTTCTACCCACACCTTCAAGCCTCAAGAGCTCTTCTAAAGTGGAAGGCACCTTTCCATTGTATTTCTGTACTATTGTATCTGAAAGCCTCTTTATCCTTTCTGCCTTCACCCTGTAAAAGCCTACAGGATAGATCGCCTTCTCTATCTCTTTTGTGCTGAGCTTTATCATATCCTGAGGAGTATGGGCCAGGCTGAATAGCCTCTTTGTGGCCTCTGATGTGGTTTTATCCTGAGTTCTGAGACTGAGAATACAGGAAATAAGCACTTTAAAAGGATCTCTGTCTCTTCTGGAGAGTTGATCAAGCCATGGAAGATCCAATTCCTTGACATGTCTCTGGACAAGCTTTATTACTCGGTCTATATCGAAGTCCTTCTGGATCATACATATCAGTCAGGCTCAATTGTTATCGCTTCAACAGGACAGTTCTCCTCTGCTGCCTCACAACAGTCTGCATAGTCACATGCATCAGGATCAATCACTCTTGATTTGCCTATCTCTTCATCCAATGCAAACACCGCAGGACATATCTCCTGACAGTTTCCACAACCTATACATTTGTCTTCATCAATCCAGATTCTCATAGCATACTCCTTGTACTGGGTTAATATTCATAGGGTATACTATTATATCTAAAAACCGGCTATTTTTCTTGGAGGTTTCAATGATTGAGAAAGAGGCTATACTTGGATACTTAAGACAGAGGTACAAGGATGTAAACCTATTAGAGTTTAAAAGATTAGGAGCAGGAGTACATGGTACAGGATTCTCCCTGATCTTTGAGTCTGAAGGTAAAAGATATGAGTATGTAATCAAAGACCTGGCCCCTCAGGGGCTCGGCCATGATTATCCCTCAGACAGGGCTTCTGTATTCCTACTTGCCTATGATGAATATCCCAATCTACCCAGCCATGTGAGACCAGTGGATGTGCTTGCATTGATGGAGGATGGCTCTGTTAAATCGATAAGTGGTGGCAAGGAGTACTTTCTTGTAATGGAAAAAGTGGAGGGAACGAACTATTTTGTTGATTTAGAAGATATGAAAGAGAAAGATTCCCTTAACAGCAGAGACCGGGAAAAGATCCACTCCATGGTAGAGTACCTTGCAGACATCCATTCAGTAAAGAAGGAATCGAAAGACCTTTACTGGAGGAAGTTAAGAGATACAATCGGGCATGGAGAGTGTCTGATGGGGGTTTTTGATTTCTATCCTGAAGGTGTTCTGAGCTATCAGGAGATGGCAGAAATAGAAAAGCTCTGTATTGACTGGAGAGCCAAGCTGAAGCCCCTTTACAGGAGACTGTCCCAGATACATGGAGACTTCCATCCAGGAAATATATGGTTCAGAGACAGAGAGTTTGTCCTCTTAGACAGGAGTCGTGGTCCATGGGGAGAGCCTGCAGATGACATCACCGCCCTTAGTATTAACTATATCTTCTATTCAATAATGTATCACAATGAAGTGAAGGATGCCTACAAGGAAGCTCTAAAGCTCTTTTATGACTCCTACCTGCAGAAAACCTCTGACGAGGAGATACTATCAGTGGTAGCACCCTTTTATGCCTTCAGAGGTGCAGTAGTAGCCCATCCAGTATTCTATCCCCAGTTGAGCAGAGAACAAAGGCGTAAAATATTCCATTTTGTAAAAGGAGTACTAAGAGACAGAAGTTTTAATTATCAGGATGTGAATAGATACTTAGATTAATCTACCCCTTCTTGTAAAAAACTCACTCAGAGCAAGTCTTATCACAGCTGCCTTTGACCACTTCTTCCCTGTCTCCTCTGTATACTCCCTTGCCACCTCCTCCAACGCCTCAAGCACCTCTTCTTCCAGATACAGATTGAATCTTACAAGTTTTTCTTTTTCTTCTTCCATAGATTAATTATAAACAATTTTTAGACACCTGACATAGACCCGATACCCCTTCCCCAAAACCGATTATCAGTTGGAATTTCATCAGAAAAGATTGCAATTTGCCTGTAAAATCTTTATAATTTAATAAATCCTTACATGGAGATATGAACTTGAAAAAGATAAAAAGTAGATATCTCCTAATATTCACAATATTTTATCTCTTTTTTGTTCCTGCCCCTGTTGATGCCTCAGCAAAGAGTGAGCATATCCTGTCAGAAGACCTACTTATAGCCCAGGGTATTGAAGCCCTTAACAGGAGTGACTACTCCAAGGCAGAACAGCTATTTCAAAAAGCCCTGAAAGAAGACCCTCTCAATCCAGAGGCCTTATATTACTTAGGGATCACTTATAGCAGAACAGGACAATACACCGATGCTGAAGGGCTTTTGCTTAAGGCACTCAGTATAATAGGAGAGAATGACTACATACACCTGGAACTGGGTAGACTCTACACCATTACAGATGAATGTACTAAGGCAGTATCTCATCTGAGAAGATTACTGAATTCTGAGGATCGTACCATCAGAGAGGGTGTCACAGAACTGCTTAGGATATGTGAACCATCAGCATATGGACTCAGTGTCTATGCCTCTCTACAGTATGACACAAATGTGGTGCTTGAACCCACAAATCCACCAATTAAAGCACCAGAGAAGGAAGACCTGAAAGGGGTTCTTTATGTTGACGCCTATCTGAGACTCTTCAGCACCAACAATGCCAAGATGCTTACAAGATACAACCTCTACCAGAGTCTCTACCAAAAAGATGATTTAACTAAGTTTAATATCCACTATCAAAGGCTTAACCCCTGTATACAGTGGTCTTCTGGTGAAAACTTCTCTACAGAAACAGGCTATGCCTTTGAATACTCCTACTTTGGCAGTAAGCTATATGGCAGAAGCCATGGATTTTATTTTAACATGAGAATTATCCATAATAGAGCTGTCTCCAGCAGTCTCAGTTACGAGTATAAAAAGCAAAGATACTGGGATAGCTCCCTTTTTGAGGATAACTCAATAAGGTCAGGGCATAAGCATACTGTAAAAGGAGGTATTACTTTCAGAGTAAGGACCCTTCAAACCACTATATCAGGAGCCCATGAATGGACAAGGACAAAAAAGGACTACTGGGACTACAATGGCTATTCCATTGGAGCTATACTTCGATATCCCATCCAGAGGGCTCTCATAGGCATAGAGTATGAATTCACTGAAAATCGCTTCAAAGCTCCTTTTATACCCACAGATATAGAAAGAAAGGACAGACTACACGAGGTGACTCTCCAATTAATATACAACATTAGTAGAAAGATGATGCTTATACTACAACAGGACTACATCAGGAACATCTCTAACATCAATGTGTTTGAATATAAAAGAAGTATAACTTCTCTCACATTGAAGGTGGAGGTACTGTGAGAAAGGCTATATTAGCCTTACTTGTCTGTCTAACGGTGGGAGCTACCCTACCAGAGAATATCCATGCACTCACAAGGGCGGGCAAAGTACTCAGTGTAAGAAAAGAGGTATATATCCTGAGAGAAGCAGAGAAAAAAGAGGCCACTCCTCAGGCTCCTCTTTTTATGGAGGATACTGTAGAGACAGGCAAAGACTCAGGGGCAAAGCTCTACTTTATAGATGACAGTGTCCTGAACTTGTCTGAGATGAGCAGGCTCGTGGTGAAAGAGTATCTATACAATTCTGAAAAGGGACGCTCAAAGGCTATATATAAACTACTAAGAGGCGCATTAAGAGTTTTTGTCGGAAACTCTGAGTTAGAGATTCATACCCCAACTGCATTAGCATCAGTCAGGGGTACAAGGTTCATCATATGGATAGAAGGTTCTGAAGAGGCATTGACCACATTTGTACATGTGATAGAGGGAGAGGTAGAATTGAGAAACATCAAAGGAGGGCCTATTGTTGTTATACAGAAGGGAGAGTCTTCAATAATAAAAGGACCTAACCCTCCCCGCCTGATAAGAGGAATCATAACCTCTAAACTTAGGCCCATTATTAAAGGAACAGCTGTTGTAGGCAAGGTTTCTATAAGGAAGAAGCCTCCTAAACTGCTTAAACCTCTTAGGCCTCGCCATATCTCAAAGAGACTCAAAAGACACCTCTGGCAGAGACCACCTGTTGAATTAACAAGGGTGGGAATAAAAATACTCTTTCCAAGGTGAAGGAATGAGACTTCTAATATTTACAGTTGTTATAATTCTCCTCGCCTCCTGTGGAGGTACTATAGAGGAGTATCCCTACTCAACAGTGTATATAAGCTTTGGCACCCAAGAGACAGACAGTGTCTCCATCACAGAGATACCCCGAGCAGTATCACTAATAAAAATAGTAGTTGAGGCCCCTGATATGCCTACCATAGAGGAAGAATTTGAGATAATAGACTGGAGCAGAGACTTTCAGACATTCATTATGGTACCAAAGGGCAAAGGGAGACACTTCATTGCATTGGCTATTGACCAGGAGGGATATATCATCTTTAAAGGTGACACCCTTGCTGATCTGTTTGAGAATGAGGTCACCTTGATTATCCAGATGCAGAGGGTCGAACCCACTCCAATGTCTATTATCTGATGAAGACAAAAGAGACATTAATCCATATATCCATAATCCTTCTTATGGTATCCCTGTTTCTCCTTTCTCCTTCAGTCATAAATGAACATATAGAGGGTCTTCTTACGGACTTCAGGTTTAAATTAAGAAACCTAATACATACTCCTTCTGTGTCTGATGAGATAGTTATTGTGGCTATTGATGAAGAGTCTCTTAGGAGATACGGCAGATGGCCATGGTCCCGAGCACTTCAGGCCAGACTCATAGAAGATATCCTCTCTGCAGAGCCCAGAGTACTCGGTATTGACATCCTTTATGTAGAACCTGAAAGCGATGTGGCAGACCAGCGTCTTGCAGAAGTACTTTCCAGATACAGAAACCGTGTAGTACTTGCCCTCGGATTTGAGATAGAGGAGAATAAGAAATACAGAGGCATAATACCTCAGCACCTCTACAGAAGTACTGTGCAGAGGATAGAAAATTACAGTCTTCTTAGGGTACCTGAAGCATATAGGTGTCTTCTGCCCCCTGAGGAGATAGCCACTGCTACAGTCTTTGGACATGTCTATAGCATGCCTGACAGAGATGGTAAGAGGAGATGGGAGTATCTGTACCTTCAATATAATGGAGAACTGGTGCCCTCCTTTGCCCTACAGGTAGCAAGGGTAGCAATGGGTGTATCTGTAGATGCCCTGAAGGTAATTGGCGGAATGGGGGTTGAGATAGGTCATCGATTTATTCCTACAGACACCTTTGGCAGAATGCTGATAAACTATCTTGGCAAAGAGGGAAGTTTTTGTTATATCCCTGCCTACAGGGTGCTTGAGGGAGAAATATCTAAAGAGGAACTGAGAGATCGGGTGGTACTACTGGGTGTAACAGCCCTGACAGTGTATGACCTTGTGATAACCCCTTTTTCTGCAAATACACCAGGAACTGAGAAGAACGCCACTGTAGTATCAAATATCCTTACAGGAAGAATCTTAAAAGATGCCCCAAGCTTTATAAACATACTCCTTATAGCAGTCTCTGGAGCCTTGGGCATCTTTATCAGACCCTCAAGAGCAGTTAGAACAATCCTCTGGTTCTGTGGACTGGCTGTAGCAGTTCTCTTTTTCAATCTCATAATATTCGAAGGATTTATGTGGAGGCTTAACCTCTTTTATCCTATGGCTGTGGTGCTGTTAGAGGGAGGAATAGCTGTAACCTACAGATATCTCTTAGAAGAAAGACGTCAGAGGCAGATAAAACGTATCTTCTCCTGTTATGTCTCCCCAAAGATAGTAAAAAGGCTGATTGAGTCTCCTGAGATGGTGAGACTTGGTGGTGTAAAGGAGAAGGTAACAGTGTTGTTTGCTGATATAAAAGGATTCACTTCTTTAGCAGAAAAGCTATCCCCTGAGGAGGTAGTTTCAATCCTGAATGAATACTTTAAGGAGATGACCGATGTTATATTCGCCCACGATGGAACCCTTGATAAATTTGTAGGAGATGAAATCATGGCCTTCTGGGGTGCACCTGTAAAACAACCCAGACATGCAGAGATGGCAGTACAGTGTGCCATAGAGATGATAAAAAGACTCAGACTTCTTCAACAGAGATGCAGAGCCCGGGGAAGACCAGAAATAGATGCCGGCATAGGAATCAACACGGGAGAGGTTATTGTAGGAAACATTGGTTCAGAAGACAAGAAAATGGACTATACTGTTATTGGAGACCATGTAAACCTGGGAGCCCGGCTTGAGTCCCTTACAAGACAGTACAATACAGACATCCTCATATCAGAGTTTACATACAACTGTCTCTCCAAGGAATTTATCATGAAGATGGACGCTGTGGTGGAGATAAAGACAGTGGGCACTGTAAAAGTCAGAGGCAGAGAGACACCTGTAAAACTCTACAGTATAGCAGTAAATAAAGGCAATAGTTGACATTTTATAAGGGCTATCTTTATCATCAATTATGGCTACAGAGAAGGACTGGAGAGTTCTTTTCGATTCCCTTAGCAGAGAAGATTGGGACCATGCAATCCAGATGGTTGATTCCCTTGTGAGGGAAGAACCGAATGATCCTACTCATTTCCTGAAACTCGGAGACTTCTTCCAGAACAAGCGCAACTGGGATGCAGCAGTGGCTGCCTACAGAAAGGCAACAGAGCTATACAAGAAAGAAGGAATTTATGAAAAGGCGATACTCACACTGAAGAAGATCCTCTCTATTAAGCCCCATGATTTAGAGGTTCAGAGGGAGATCACAGATCTACTTGTTGAACTTAAAACAGAGAAAGTTACTCCTCAGCAGACCGCACCCTTAGGGAAGCATCAGACTGTAGAGGAGCTAAAGGAGACCTTTCTAAGGTCAGAACTGCTACCTGAACCATTCAGAAAAGAGGGTGTAATTATGCTGCTGCAAAGGGCAAAGGCACTCACCTTCCCCCCTCAACACAGGATTATAAGAGAGGGAGACACAGACAGAACTGTCTATATAATTATGAAAGGTTCTGTAGAGGTGAAGACCTATGTAAAGGACGAAGAGATCAGACTGGCTGTTCTGCTGGAGGGAGACATATTTGGTGAGATAGCCTTTCTAACCCTTAGCCCCAGAACTGCATCTGTTATAAGTCTTACAGAGGTCTCTCTCTTGGTGCTTACACAAGAGCTTCTTGAGAAGATGATCCGCCAAGAGCCTATAATACTCAAGTATCTATACGATTTATATAAATCAAGAAAGTAGACTCAGAAGTGACTATCAAGGTAGTTGGTCATTTTACTACTTTCCTTTTCGACTCAGGGATGCTTCTTGATGCAGGATCAGTTGTTGATTATCTCAGCTTAGAGGAACAGAAAAAGGTTGATCATATAATTCTCACACATCCTCATGTAGACCATATCCGAGACCTTCCTCTTCTGGTTGGCAACAGACTGAATAGTAACTACCTAAAACCCCTCGCTGTTTATGGACATTGCTCCACTCTTAGGGCTCTGAAAGAACATATATTCAACAACAGCATCTGGCCTGATTTCACCTGTATACCTTCTAAGTCATCACCTATTCTCAGATTGATAGAACTTAGACCTGCTGAGCCAGAAAGTATAGCCTCGCTCTGGGTCTATCCTGTACTGATGGAGCACTCTGTAGAGACCTTTGGATATATAATAAGAACTCCAGAGAACAGGTATATTGCCTTTACTGCCGATACAGGCCCAACAGAGAATTTCTGGAGAGAGGTGAAAGAAAAAGATGTGAAGAAGATTGTTGTTGAGGTGAGTTATCCAGATAAGATGAAGGATATCGCCCTCAGCACAGGACATCTATGTCCCACCCTTCTAATTGAGATGCTTGAAAGGTACAAAATAACTCCAGAGATACTTTATATCACCCATATGAAGCCCCAGTTCACTGAAGCCATAAAGAAAGAACTTCTCTCATGTCTTTATACAAAATATGTTGTGCTTGAGAAGGGTTCTGTAATTGAGATTTAAAATTATATCACCATACAGAGATGAGTCTATACAGGTTCTTGAGTTCTCCTCTAAGATCACCAGAGGAAACTCTCTTTAAAACAGACTCCCTGTATCTCCTAACCAAAGTGCTACCATCCCTCTTTATCATTATCCTAACGGCCCCATCAATGTCTGTTCTTAAGAGCTTATACCCCTTAAGCCTTTCAAGTACATCCCTATGGGGATGACCATAGGGGTTATCAGAGCCTACACTTACGACCACCATCTCTGGAGATACTGCTCTTAGGAACCTCTCTGTAGAGGAGGTGCTGCTTCCATGATGGGGTATCTTCAGCACCCTGCTCCTTAGATATCTTCCCAGTCTGAGTAGAGACTCCTCTGCATCCCCTTCAATGTCACCAGTAAAAAGCACTGACAGAGTAGTCTTCTCAACCTTTACCACAAGAGAGTTGTTGTTCTTCTCGTCACCCCTTAAGATATAGTATCCCTCTGGAGGATGTAATACAAGTAGACTCATATCATCCTTTTGTAACATCGTACCTGCCTTCAGTCTCCTCTTTCTTACTCTATCAGGAAGGGATGGTTTATAGGTAATAAAACCATTGTCCCATAACTCCCTCACTTCAAACTCTCTAAGTACTCTCCATAGACCTCCTGAATGGTCCGTACCTGCGTGACTTAAAAGCAGTGCATCAACCTGTTTTATACCTCGATATCTAAGATAGCTGATCAACTCGACACCTGTGGGACCTGTATCCAAGACTATGGTATTTCTTCCGTCTTCCACCACAGCAGCATCTCCCTGGCCCACATCCAGAAAGGTAACCATGACTGAATATGCTCTGTCAAAGGTATAAGAAGAAAGAATAAGCAAAGCTCCTGTAACAAAAAATATCCCAGAAACAAGCTTCTTTCTTAAAATCAGCATAAGCACTGAGAGGTATAAGAATACAATCACCAGGGGAGAAAATCCCTTTACAGGCATCCATGCCATAGATGACTCTGAGGCAGCCACAACAGTGGTGTTAACAAGGGAGACCATCTTTGTTAAAAGACCTGTAAAGGGAAATTCTCCAGTGATAAGAAATGCTATGCTTGAGAAAATCGCAAAAGGAAGGATAACAAAACATACAATAGGTGTAATTACCATATTAAAAGGTATTGTAAAGATGGAGATATGATGAAACCAGTATGTAATCAGAGGCATTAATCCAAAGAAGACCCCAGAGGTGATAAAGAACAGCCTCAGAGATACCTTAACCAATCTGTTTGTGAATCTCTCAACGAGAGGCTCTGTTTTAGTAATCGTGAGTCCTATAAAAAGCACTGCCATAAAAGAGAGCTGAAATGAAGGACTGAATAGAGCCTGGGGGTCAGTCAGTAGAATGACCACTGCTGCAAATAATACTGCATAGAGCCACTGTCTCTTTCTACCAAGAAGCAGTCCTATAAGAAACAACATAGTCATTATAAATGCCCTCATAGCAGGTATCCTTCCACCTGAGAGCATGAGATAAAAACACAGAGGTGGTAGGGTCAGCACTGCTGCCACTTCTTTCAGGCTGACAAAAGAGCTAATCCTTATAAGCCATTTAAGAGGCATCAGTCTGGCTACCCAGAATACTGATGAAAACACCATGAAGGCAAAAAGTCCAAAGTGGGTACCTGAGATGCTCAACAGATGGGAGACTCCCACCTTTGAATATGCACTGTAAAGCCCTTTCTGAGGACTATGTCCTACTACCACAGCAGATAAAACCTCAGCCACATCCTCAGGAAAACTCTTGTAGAAATGTTCAAGGAGTCTCCATCTGAGTATCTGTGGTAGATATCTTATATTATTGATAGAACTTGCAGAAAAACTCCTCGGTATGATTATTACTTTAGGACTATGTGGTAGACTACCTGGATTGTATCTCCTCTGCTTCATTTTCAGAAGCCCTATCCCTCTTATCAGTGTTCCTGGTGGAAGAGGTCTGTCAAGAATAATCTCTGTATCCGAATCTATCCTGGGGTGCCGTAGGGAAATACCCTGCCTCCACTTATGGACTCCCTTGATGGGCAGATCATCGATTATACCCTCAAAGACTACATTATCCATCCTCCTTATAAGAGTAAAGCTTTTCCCTAAATGCACTGAATGGGAGTATACAAAAACCGTGGAGAAGACCAGAAACAGCAGCACCGTCCTCTTTATGCCGAATCTTTTGAGGAAGATACATAATTGAGAAAGAAGGAGTATGAATGTAAAATTGGGAAAATAGAGAAAAATATAACTCAGGACAATAGCTTCTATAATAATTATCCAGAGGACAAAGGCACCTTCAACCACCACTTCTGGAGTTGTCTGTATTTTTTATAGTCTCTGACACCTCTTCTGCTATCTCCTGAATCAGTTCCCTGTCAGCTCCCTCAACCATAACCCTTATCTTCTGCTCTGTTCCTGAGGGTCTCACGAGAATCCTTCCCTCCTTAGAGAGCTTCTGCTCTGCAGCCTTTATAGACTTCTTAACCCTGGCATCTTCGATAACACTTTTATCCTTTACTTCAATATTTATCAGTATTTGGGGATATAGGAATATATCAGAGACAAGCTCTGACAAAGTTCTCTCCTTCTTCTTCATAAGGTACAGCATCTGTAGTGCCGTTACAGGTCCATCCCCTGTGGTGTTGTAGTCAAAGAATATTATATGTCCTGACTGTTCACCTCCCAGGTTATAACCCCCTTTTATCATCTCCTCTACTACATATCTGTCTCCAACAGGAGTCCTTACAAGCCTAATCCTCTTCTTCTGTAGATACCTTTCCACTCCAAGATTTGTCATAACTGTTGCCACAACTGTATTACGTTTCAGGATTCCTTCTTTCTTCATCTCCTTAGCCCATGCTGCCATCATCATGTCTCCATCCACCTCTCTCCCCTCCTCATCAACAAGCATACACCTGTCAGCATCACCATCATGGGCCACTCCTACATGGGCACCATGACGTAGTACCTCCTCTTTGAGGTGGTGTAGATCTGTAGAGCCACAGCAGTGGTTTATATTCGTTCCATCAGGATGATTATTGATGGTAATCACCTCTGCCCCCAGTTCAGTCAATACAGTAGGGGTTATCTTGTATGCTGCACCATTGGCACAGTCCACAACTACCTTTAGCCCCTCCAGTGTAAAACCCTTTGGTATTGTCGATTTTATGAATTCTATGTATCGGCCTGTGGCATCCTCAAGTCTGTAAGCCTTGCCAATAGATGCCCCTACAGGACGCTCATCCAGGAAAGATTTAGCCAGCACAAGTCTTTCTATCTCTTCTTCAATACTGTCAGACAATTTAAAACCATCAGGTCCGAAAAACTTTATCCCATTGTCCTGGAAGGGATTATGTGAAGCAGATATGACAATACCTGCATCCATTCTCATTGTTCTTGTGAGATATGCCACCCCAGGAGTAGGTAAAGGACCCACCAGTACCACATTCATCCCCATAGAGCAGATTCCAGAGGTAAGCGCGCTCTCAAGCATATATCCCGATATTCTCGTATCCTTTCCTATAAGAATTCTATTGCGGCCACCAATCTTTCTGAGTGTCTTTGCCGCTGCCATCCCAATCTTTACTACTGTCTCTGGAGTCATGGGATTACGATTAACCATACCTCTGATACCATCAGTACCAAAGAGTTTCATTTCTCTGCCTCCTTTTTTATAAACCTAATCTCCACTGTATCTGTAAGTAGTCTCACCCTCTCAAATTCTGAATGGACCCTGACCCGCTTCACTGTATTTGTTCCCACATCCTCTGGAACTATCCTATCAGTAATGACATATCTAACCTTCTTTAAGATACTCGAAGGCCCTGCTATAACAATCTCTGACGGTTCTATCTCCATTTTATATTTATCTTTCAGTCGCCCTGATAAAGAAACCACTACAGGGACTGTCTTTGTCTCTGTTCTGTCAAGCAATACCTCTACCTGTGAAGGCTCTATCTCAGAGACATTGACTGCAGAAGGGATCTTAATATCCTTTTTGGTTATCTTATACCTCAGTCTACCTTCTGTCTTGCCCTTCATATCCACTGTAACCCTCAGGTCCTCTGTCTTGAGAGATCTGAGAATTCTTTCACTCCCAAAGAGTGTAATATTCACTCTATCCACATTTTTATAAACAATCTCATACCCTTGAGGTATATTCACATATTCAATTGGCACCTCAATAGTCACTTCAGAGACACCTTTTGCTGATATCAGATACCAGAGCACCACTGCGAGTGCAAGAGACAGAAGCTTAAGTCCTATATTATTAAGAAAGACCTGATTCAACTTCACCATCACTTCCGTCTCCTCTCTGTTTTCCGTTCTGTGAAGACCCTTGTTAAATACTCCATAAGTGAACCCATATCCATAGGGCTTTCCAATCTGCCGTACTCTGCAACAGATATCATTCCTGTCTCCTCAGAAACTACTACAACCACAGCATCTGACTCCTCGGTTAAACCAAGGGCTGCCCTATGTCTGGTCCCAAGAGATCGGCTTATGTCTGCCCTGAATGTGATAGGAAGGAAACATCCTGCAGCAACCACCCTGTCTCCTCTTATTATCACAGCACCATCATGTATAGGTGAAGAGGGATGAAATATGCTTAACAGCAATTCCTTTGACACCCTTGCATCAAGGTGTGTCCCTATCTCTACCAATTCATTCAGGGAGATATCCCTCTCTAAAACAATAAGGGCCCCTATCTTTCTGTTTGCCATGGTCACAGCAGCCCTTACTATCTCATCTACAGACTTCATCTCTGATGCAGGTGCAAGATTGGGCAGAAAGGGAGGTTGTCCCATTCTCGCAAGGGCCTTTCTTATTTCTGGCTGAAAAAGGATTATAAGGGCAAGGACCACCTGTGCCCAGAAACTCTGAATAATCCAATACATGGTATGCAGTTGTAGATAATCAGAGAGAAAGAAGGCAGCAAGCAGAATTAAGAGTCCAATGATCATCTGTACAGCCCTTGTACCTTTTATAAGCAGAAGTAGCCGATATATCACAAAGGCAACAATAAGTATATCCAGAATATCCTGCCACCTGATATACCTGAATGCCTCAGACAGCCACATTCCGCCCCCTTAATGACCTGTTCCTTCTGATTTCTTTCTATCTATGGGTATGAGTATACCTACTGTCCTGTTCTCCTTGGTAAGATATTTTCTTGCTACACGAGAGACATCATCTGGAGTAACCTCGTTTAGTTGTTGAAGATATCTCTCTTTCAGGCGCCAGTCTCCAAGTATCTCAAACATCCCTATAAGCTCTGCCTGAAAGAATATGGAATCCTGTCCCATTATAAAGGTGGCTTCAATCTGGTTCTTTGCCTTCTGTACTTCTTTCTCCTCAGGTAACTTCCTCTTTATCTCCTCCACAACCTCAAGTAGTGCCTTCTCCAAGGTGGTGCCATCAGTGCCCTCTGTCGCTGTACCTCCAAGAAAAAACAGAAATGGATCAATCTGCAATCCATTGTAAGAGGCAAAAGCCCCTATTGCCACTTTCCTGTCACGCACAAGCTTCTTGTACAACCTTCCACTTTTGCCAGAAAGCACAGAACTCAGCACATCAAGAGCAGCACTGTCTGGATCTGGAAAGCTCGGAACATGGTAGGCAATCAACACATAAGGCAATTTTGCTTCTTTCTTCACATACACCCTTTTTTCACCCCGCTGCTGGGGCTCCTGAGATGAGAGGGGTCTCCTTTCAGGACATTCAGGAACATCACTGAAGTATTTTTTTACCATATTCAGTATCTTCTCTGCCTTTACATCACCTGCCACCACTATAAAGGCATTCTGGGAACAATAATAGGACCTATAATGTTTAAAGAGGTCTTCCTTTGTTATACTGGCAATCTCTGACATCCAGCCTATTACAGGATTATGATATGGATGCACCTTAAATGCAGTAGCAACCACTTCCTCATACACAAGGCTCTGGGGGTCATCTTCGTATCTAAGTCTTCTTTCCTCCATAACTACATTACGTTCATACCTTACATCCTCATCCCTGAGAAGAAGATTCTTCATCCTGTCAGCCTCCAACTCCAAGGCAAGTTCTATTCTGTCAGAAGGAAGTGTCTCATAATACATTGTATAATCCCTTGTGGTGAAGGCATTGTCAACACCACCGTTCTTTTGAATGAGTCGTGAAAATGTCTTTGGACCGAAGTTCTTACTCCCCTTAAACATCATATGTTCAAGCAGATGGCTGATGCCACTTTTCCCACCAGGTTCATCTCTTGAGCCTACCCTATACCATATCTGGAAGGTAGCAATAGGGGCCTTATGATCCTCTGATACAAGTATTTTCAGACCATTGTCGAGTATGAACTCTTTAACAGTACTGGCATCTGCAGTCCCCAGTAGAAACAGGATGCCCAGTAGGATAAGTACCTTTCTGGCCACTCCCCTTCTCATAGTTAATTAATATATTAACAAAAAAAAGGTTAAAAATACTGAAATTATTGACCTTCCCTCCAGTTCTCGATCTCTTTATGCATCTTTATAAACCTCTCAACAGCAGGATGGTCCTCACCGAGTATGAGTTTGAATCTCCTTAGTGCTTCTTCAAAACTGACTACTCTGTCTCCATCAATAAGATTGTCAGCATATGCTACTATTTTCTCCTCAGGTGTCTCTGGTATATAATCCCTCTCAGGCAGACCAAGCGCTACAGCCTCTTGTCTACTTATCCCTGCTCCTATATGTCTCTCAATGATTCTTATAACTCTTTCGTCAAGCCCCATATTCTTTGCCATCTCAGCACCAACCACTGCATGCTCAATCCCATGAGTCTTGGCCCTACCAATATCATGATAAACTGCACCCTTTTCAAGAAGCTCACGGTCAACAGAGATGGTTACTGAATCTGCTATTTGTAGCGCCAGCCTCCTTACAGCGAGTATATGGGCTATTACATTCTCACCACACCCCAGTGACCTCAGCAAAGGAACAATCTCTTTCTCTTCCAAAGAAAACCTCCTCTATAAAATCAAATTTTTCAATAGGTACTCTTAGGTGGAAGATAAAGGGGCTTCGAGGGCACCTCATATAATGGCACCTTTTCAGCAGGAGCCTCCTCCTCTGGTTCTTCAGGAGATTTCGATATCTTCTCAGATATAGAGGTCTTCTCAAATGGTTTAGTTGAGGATCCAGGTTTATAGAATTTCACACCTTTGATATTGCCTTGGGAGTCAAAATGTATGGAATAATTTTTTATATAATAGAGGCTCAGGAGTTTTATTATTACCTCTTCCAGAGAAGATGCCTTTATTGCTGTTGAAATCCTTTCTGTTAGAGGATACCTTATATCAAGGGCAAATCCAAACCTCTCTGCCAGATAATTCAGTACCTCAGAAAGCTTCTCATCCTTAATCCTCACAACTACCAGTGAATTATTCTTCTCTATATCTACAGTAGCTGACGCATCTATAACTGTAATTAACAAAAAGAAAGCAACAAAGAACAAGAGATATCCTGCTTTATTATTTTGCTGCTTCCTTTTCTGTCTTTCTTTCAGTAATGATCTTCTGTGCAATATTCCCTGGAACCTCCTCATAATGGGAAAATTCCATTGTATAGAGTCCTCTGCCCGAGGTGAGGCTATGTAGCTGATTTGCATATGTGAGCATCTCAGCCATTGGCACAAGGGCAACAATCTTCTGATTACCACCAGCTTGGGGCTCTACACCCTGGACTTTCCCCCTTTTTGCATTAAGGTCTCCTATTACTGCTCCAAGGGTATCCTCTGGAGTGATCACCTCCACCTTCATTATAGGCTCCAGCAACACAGGCTTTGCCTCCATGGCTGCCTTCTTAATTGCAAGAGAACCCGCGATCTTAAAGGCAAGCTCTGAGGAGTCCACAGAGTGGTAAGAACCATCATAGAGAGTAACCCTCAGGTCAACCATTGGATAACCTGCAAGTATCCCTTCTTTAAGTGCCTCAACTATACCCTTCTCCACTGCAGGTATATACTGCCTCGGGATAACACCTCCAACTATCTTGTCCACAAACTCAAACCCTGCACCCCTGGGTAGTGGTTCTATCTCTATCCAGCAGTCACCATACTGGCCTCTACCGCCTGTCTGTTTCTTGTATTTACCCTGAGCCTTTGCTCTGCCTTTGATCGTTTCACGATAGGGTATCTTAGGGGTCTTCATCTCTACACTAACACCAAACTTTCTCTGGAGTTTCTGTAAAGCCACCTCAATATGCACCTGCCCCATACCTGAAAGTATGAGCTCATTGGTCTCCTCGTCCCTGTAATACCTTAGGGTAGGGTCCTCTTCTGCTATCTTGTGCAGTCCTGCACTGATCTTCTCTTCATCCCCTTTACTCTTTGGAGCAATCGCATAAGAGAGGATTGGCTCTGCAAAAGTTACTCTATCAAAAACAATCGGTGCTGACTCATCACAGATGGTGTCTCCTGTGTTGGTCTCTTTCAGCTTTGCAACCACAGCAATCTCTCCAGGACCTGCTGTCTGTGCAGGAACCTGTTTTTTTCCAAGAAGATAAGAGACCTGCCCTATCCTCTCCTTTGTATCAGTGGATGCATTATAGACAGTAGAGTCTGCCCTGAGGGTGCCGGAGTAGACTCTCATCACAGTGAGTTTACCTGCGAAGGGATCAGCTATGGTCTTGAATACATATGCAGAGAGGGGGGCTTCAGGAGAGGGATTTCTTGTCACTTCTGAACCATCCTTGGGATTTCTACCCACTATCGGTCTTATCCTTGCCATCTCTTCAGGAGAAGGCAGACAGAGCACAATGGCATCCATCAGCAGGTCTATCCCCACATTCTGGGTGGCAGCTCCACAGACCACAGGGAGAAACCTCCTTGTGAGGGAACCTTCTTTTATACCCCTGATAATCTCTTCTTCAGATAGGTCCTCACCTTCCAGATACTTCTCTATAAGTTCATCATCAGCCTCTGCAATCTTTTCCACCAGTTTCTTTCTATACTCATTCACATCCTCTGAGTCAGGAAGCTCTATCTCTACTCTCTTGCCATTTTCCCATTTATATGCCTTCATCTTTATCAGGTCTACAATCCCTGAGAAACTGTCTGCCTCACCAATAGGTATATTCAAAGGGATCGCCTCTGTCTCAAAAGACTTCTCTATATCACCAATCGCCCTTGAAAAACTCGCATTCTCTTTATCAAGCTTATTCACAAAGACTATTCTTGGCAGTTCATACTCGCAGGCATATTTCCATATCTTTTCTGTCTCAGCCTTAACTCCTGATATTGCACTCACTATCAGTACTGCACCATCTGAAACCCTGAGACAACCCCTTGTATCCTCTATAAAGTTCAAAAAACCAGGGGTATCTATAATATTGAGTCTGTAATTATTCCAGTCACAGAAAGCGATTGCAGAAGTGATGGATATCTTTCTCTCAATCTCTTCAGGTTCATAATCAGTTACTGTGTTTCCTGCCTCAACTGAACCCATCCTGTCGATCATACCTGCATTAAACAGCATTGCTTCAACCAGAGATGTCTTCCCTGCACCACTATGGGCAATAACTGAAAAGGTTCTGATATTCTTTACATCCACTTTACCCATGCTACCCCCTTTGCTCTATTTTTAAATTCTCCAACAGAATAAACTATTCTTCATCCACTGTCTCTGGTGGTAGTATTTCCTCCACAATAGGCTTGTACTCTACCTTTTTTTCCATTCTTGATGTGATCGCTCTTACAGCAATGAAGGCTATCAGAAAAAGTCCAAAGCCCCCAATTGCTGACAAAAGGTCAGGATCTATCGTCTCAATAAACCTACTTAAAAACTCCTTGCCAACTATAGCACCTACAACCAGTGCTATAGCAGGAATACCATATATAATTACAGACCCCTTCAGATAAGAATAAGGACGGAAAACAACCTTCACCCTTTGGCCTTCCCTTGCCTTCACCTGGTTGAATGCCTCAATTATTGCTCCACCCTCAGTGAGCAAACATTTCCCCTCAGTACATTTATCACAGATACTCTTTCTCTTTACAAGAACCTTTGCAATAACCCCATCAATGCTCTGTACAATACCAATCTCTTCCATCTTACTGGCATTTTAACACAAAAGGTGGATTCTCTTTCAATATGGCATACACAAAGTACTCTACATTTCCCTTCTTCTGTCCCTTAACAGTACACTCCTTTGTGCCCTCTATCCTGAAGCCCAGTTCCTCTAAGCAGTTACATACCTTCTGCACTGCCTTCAGCCTTTTGGCTTCAGACCTAACCACCCCACCCTTTTCCACCTCTTCTCTGCCCACCTCAAACTGGGGCTTTACAAGGGCAAGCACCTCTGCACCATGACCCAGAAACTCCTTCACCTTTGGTAAAACCTTTATTAGAGAAATAAAGGAGAGGTCTATGGTTGCTATGTCAATATCTTCAGGAATCTTGTCCCTTTCGAGATATCGGATATTCGTCTTCTCCATTACCACCACTCTTGGATCTTTTCTCAGTCTCCAGTGTAGCTGACCATAACCCACATCCACCGCATATACCCGTTTTGCACCTCTCTGGAGTATACAGTCGGTAAAACCTCCGGTAGAGGCACCAACATCCATTGCGATCTTATCCTTAAGGTCAATTTTGAAGAAATCTAATGCCTCCTGCAACTTCAGGCCACCCCTGCTTACGTAGGGAAGCTCATACTGAATGGTTATATCTGCATCTGGACTTACAAGGGCACCAGTCTTTGTAAGGGCTACCCCATCAACCAGAACCTTACCTGCTATAATAAGTGCTCTGGCACGTTGTCTACTCTCAACAAGACCTCTCTTAAACAGTAATAGATCGAGTCTCTCTTTCTTACTCAACTCTTTTGATTATATACTCTGCTATTGCCCTCAAAGGCTCAGCCCTTTCATCAAGCATATTTATGGCAGCAAGGGCCTCCTTTATAAGCTCATTCGCTGCTGCCCTGGACCTCTCAATCCCGTAAAGGGCAGGATATGTCATCTTCTTTTTTTTCTTATCAGCACCTGTTTTTTTGCCCAGTTTTTCTTCATCTCCTGTCACATCCAATATGTCATCCACTATCTGGAATGCAAGTCCTATCTTTTCTCCATAGATGGTTAAAGAATCATAGATACTCTGAGGGGCATTACTAAGAATTGGACTGATCCTTACAGAGGCACTAATTAGGGCACCTGTTTTATGTGTATGAATAAAAAAGAGGGTGTCAGGATCAGGCTCTTTCCCCTCAGACAGTATATCCTCGGCCTGTCCTCCCACCATCCCCCTTGCTCCAGCAGCATCTGCCAACACTCTGCACGCCTTTACAAGGGCATCTGCAGAAAAATACTCACTCTTCAAAAACATTACAAAGGCCTCTGTCAGGAGGGCATCTCCTGCAAGGATCGCTATAGCCTCTCCAAAGACCTTGTGATTTGTAGGTTTGCCTCTTCTGAGGTCATCATCATCCATGGCTGGAAGGTCATCATGTATAAGGGAATAGGTATGGATCAATTCAATAGCTGAAGCCTGGGGCAGGATATGAGAATACTCACCACCGCATGCCTCATAAGAGGCTATGGCAAGAAGGGGTCTGAGACGTTTGCCTCCTGCAAAAAGGGAATAGGTGATTGAATTATAAAGTATCTCAGGTTGAAACTTTTTACTGAAATACTCCCTCAGGTACTGATCAACTGCCTCCCGCCGTTTATTTATATACTCTTTAAAATCAATCATACTATTCCCATTCAATAGTACTCGGCGGTTTTGAGCTTATATCATACACCACTCTGTTTATCCCTTTTACCTCATTAATAATCCTGTTTGATATCCGTGCCATAAGACTGTCAGGCAGTCTTGCCCAGTCTGCTGTCATACCATCAAGGCTTGTTACAGCCCTTACTGCAAGGACATACTCATATGTCCTTTCATCACCCATAACCCCTACACTCCTTACCGGAAGCAACACCGCAAATGCCTGCCACACCTTTCTGTAATAACCCGCCCTTTTAATCTCTTCAAGCACTATCGCATCTGCCTCCCTCAGTATCTCCAGTCTATGTGGTGTCACCTCTCCAAGACATCTTATTGCAAGACCTGGGCCAGGAAAGGGATGTCTCCAGCATATCTCCTCTGGTAACCCCAGTTCTTCACCCAGTTCTCTGACCTCATCTTTGAATAGCTCCCTGAGGGGCTCAACCAGCTCCAAATCCATTACTTCTGGTAGACCTCCCACATTATGGTGTGATTTGATGGTTGCAGACGGCCCCTTGAAAGACACACTCTCTATCACATCAGGATAGAGTGTACCTTGTGCAAGAAACTCTGCATCCTTTATCTTTCTCGCCTCCTCCTCAAACACTTTTATAAACTCTCTACCAATGATCTTCCGTTTCTCCTCAGGATCAACCACCCCTCTTAAGAGAGTCAGAAACCTCTCTCTGGCATCGACAAAGAGGAGTCTGATCTGGAAGTGTCTCTGAAAGGTATCTCTTACTTTTTCTGCTTCCCCCTTTCTCAGAAGCCCGTTGTCTACAAAGATACATGTAAGGTTATCCCCCACAGCCCTGTGCACCAGCAGTGCCGTCACAGAAGAATCCACTCCACCACTGAGTGCACAGATCACCTTTTTGTCTCCTACTTTTTCTCTGATCTTCTCCACAGACCAATCAATAAAAGAAGACATTTGCCATTCTGGCCTGCAACCACATATATTAATTACAAAATTCTGGATGATCCTCTTCCCCTCTTCTGTATGGGCCACTTCTGGATGAAACTGCAGTGCATAGAGCTTTCTGCTGTAATCTGCCATAGCTGCGATTGGAGAGTTCTCTGTATGTGCTATTGGCTGAAACCCCTTTGGACATTTGTCAATACGGTCAGCATGGCTCATCCAGACCACCGAGCGATCAGTAATACCCCAGAGCAGGTCCCTGTCATCATCAATAATTATTTCTGCCCTGCCATACTCTCTCCTCTGGGCCCTGTTAACCTCTCCACCAAGCATATATGCCATAACCTGCATCCCATAACATATCCCGAGCACAGGGATACCAAGTTCGAACACCTCAGGCTCAAGCAGAGGAGCCTCATCATCATATACACTTGATGGACCTCCTGAGAGTATTATACCCTTGGGAGAAAACTCCTTTATCCTCTCAACAGAGACATTAAAAGGATAGATCTCAGAGTATACCTTACACTCCCTCACCCTTCTGGCAATAAGCTGGGTATACTGGGAACCAAAATCAAGGACAAGAATTTTTTCTTTAAACATTTCTTACCACTCTGTACGATAGTTTGGCGCCTCTTTGGTTATAATAACATCATGGACATGACTTTCTCTCAGGCCTGCATTTGTGATTCTTATGAATTTTGCCTTTCTCCTGAGCTCCTCCAGTGATCTGCAACCACAATAACCCATTCCTGACCTAAGGCCCCCGATAAGCTGATGGACACTCTGTGAAAGGGGACCTTTATAGGGAACCCTTCCTTCTACACCTTCAGGGACCAATTTGGATAACTCCACCCCTTCCTGTGCATACCTATCACGGGCGCCCTGTTGCATAGCCCCGAGGGAACCCATCCCCCTGTAGACTTTATAGCTTCTACCCTGATAAAGAATTATTTCTCCAGGAGACTCATCAGTACCAGCAAAAAGACTTCCTATCATCACTGAATGGGCACCTGCTGCAAGTGCCTTTGTTATATCCCCTGAGTACTTTATTCCACCATCCGCTATCAATGGCACCTTGTACTTCTTTGCAACCCTGTAACACTCCTTTATAGCAGTCAGTTGTGGGACCCCTGCACCAGCAACCACCCTTGTGGTACAGATAGAGCCTGGTCCAATGCCTACCTTAATAGCATCAGCACCAGCTTTTATAAGGTCCTCTGTAGCCTCCTTAGTGGCTACATTGCCAGCAATTATATCAATCTCAAACCTCTTTTTTAGCTCTTTCAGGGTCTTAATAACTGCATTACTATGACCATGGGCAGTATCTATAACAATCACATCAACCCCTTTTGCCACAAGCAGCTCTGCTCTTTCAATTGCATCCGCCCCTACTCCTACTGCAGCCCCTACTCTTAAGCGTCCTACCTCATCTTTGCAGGCATTAGGATACTTCTTCCTCTTCTCAATATCCTTAATTGTTATAAGCCCCTTTAAATTGCCTTTGTCATCAACTATTGGAAGCTTCTCTATCTTGTACTGATGAAGAATCTCCTTGGCTTCATCAAGGGTGATATTCTCTTTTGCTGTGATTAGGTTCTTTGTTGTCATCACCTCTTCAACCTTCCTTGACATATCAGTCTCAAACCTGAGGTCCCTGTTGGTAAGTATCCCCACAAGCTTACCCTTTACAGTTACAGGCACCCCTGATATCTTGTATCTTGCCATTATCTCCAGAGCATCACTAATAGGTGCCTCAGGAGATATTGTTATAGGATCAAGAATCATTCCACTTTCAGATTTCTTCACCTTGTCCACTTCAAGGGCCTGTCTTTCAGGAGACATGGCTCTGTGGATAATCCCGATTCCTCCCTCTCTTGCAAGGGCTATTGCGAGAGAGGCCTCTGTGACTGTATCCATGGCTGCGCTGACTATGGGGATATTCAGTGGTATATTTCTCGAGAGCTTTGTTGATATATCCACCTCCTTTGGCACTACATCACTTTTTGCAGGCAGAAGAAGGACATCATCAAAGGTAAGCCCTAAGGGTACATTATCCTGTAACATGCTCACCTCACTTAAGTATTAGATTTAAATTAAAATTTTATCACTTCAGTAACCTTTAAATCAAATTTTTGAAAGCCTAACGTGATATTTTGTATCATTATACTCATGACGATTGCTTATCTTGATTGCTCCTCAGGTATAAGTGGAGATATGCTGCTTGGAGCCTTCTCCGACCTTGGTGCCCCCCTTGAACATCTCTTAAAGAATCTTAAAGAGAGCCTGAGGAATGAATTCAGGATTGAAAAGAAAGAGGTGAAGAGAAAGGGTATAAGGGCTACAAAGATAGATGTAGTGGTTAAAGATGGACAAGCCGGTAAAAGATTCAGAGATATAAGAGCACTGATTGAACATTCTAAGCTGAAAGACTCTGTTAAAGAGAAGGCCTTAGAGGTCTTCACAAACATATTTGAGGCAGAGGCCAAGGTCCATGGAATCTTACGAGAGGATGTGCATTTGCATGAACTGGCAGCAATAGACTGTCTGGTTGATGTTATAGGCACACTCCTCTGTATTGATTATCTAGAATTGAAAGAGGTCTATGCTTCTTCAGTTAATGTGGGAGGTGGCCATGTAAACACCTCTCATGGGTTGCTACCTGTACCAGCACCAGCAACTGCTGAGCTTCTCAAAGGCATCCCTGTTTACTCAAGCGGTGTGATGCAGGAACTCACTACACCTACAGGGGCTGCAATTCTCAGGTCCATTGTAAAGGGCTTTGGACCAATGCATGAGATGATTATCCAGAAGATAGGACATGGTGCTGGGTCAATGGAGCTTCAGGAACAACCAAACATCCTGAGAGTGTTTGTGGGTGAAAAAATTCCAAACAGCAATGAGGAGACGGTTGTGGTGATGGAAACCAATATTGATGATATGAATCCACAGGTGTATGAATATCTTATAGAGAAACTTCTAAGGGAAGGAGCCCTTGAGGTGTATCTCACTCCTGTAATCATGAAAAAATCCCGTCCTGGCACTCTACTCACCCTCCTGTCAAAGAGAGAGGATACTCAGAAATTGAAGGACATCGTCTTTGCCGAGACCACCACCTTGGGGATAAGATATTATGAGATGAGAAGAAGCATTCTGAAAAGAAACATACAGGAGAAAGAGACTGAGTTTGGAAAGATAAGATTCAAGGTAGTAGAATACAATGGTATAAAAAGATACTACCCTGAGTATGAAGATATAAAAAAAATAGCCAAAGACAAGGGCATACCCCTCCGGGAGCTAATAAAGAGACTCGGGAGTTAGGAATTCGATACTAAGGAATCACTTTATTCAACTGATACTCCACTATTCCTGTTGCTCCTGCCTTCTTCAGCTTTGGAATAAGATCTCTCACAAGCCTCTCTTCAATCACCACATCTATATCATACCATCCCTGCTCTGTCAACATAGATATAGTGGGTGAATGCATTGCAGGAAGCAGAGAAAGTACCTTTTTTAATGCCTCTTCTGGGACATTCATCTTTAACCCAACCCTTTCTTCTGCCTCAAGGGCACCTTTCAGAAGCATCACTATATTCTCTATTTTCTGCCGTTTCCAAGGGTCTTTCCATGCCTTACGATTGGCAATAAAACGGGTTGTAGAGACAAGAACTGTATCTATCACCCTGAGATTATTTGCCCTCAAAGATGTACCAGTCTCGGTCAACTCCACAATCGCATCGGCAAGATGGGGTGGCTTCACCTCGGTGGCCCCCCAGGAGAAGTCTACAGTAGCCTTAATCCCCTTTGATTTGAGGTACTTCTTTGTGAAGTTCACAAGCTCGGTTGCAATCCTTTTGCCTTGAAGGTCTTCAACTTTTTTTACATCAGAGTTTGCAGGGACTGCTACCACCCATTTTACAGGCCTAAGCCCCTCTTTTGCATAATTCAGTTCAGCCACCTCTTTCACATTTGCATTCTGCTCTACTATCCAGTCATACCCTGTAAGACCACAATCGAGGATACCACTCTCTACATAACGTGCCATCTCCTGCGCCCTGATAAGCATCGCCTCTATCTCAGGGTCATCTATTGAGGGATAATAACTTCTGGAATAAACAGTTATATGATATCCTGCCTTCTTAAATAGTTTTAGTGTGGACTCCTGAAGACTACCCTTTGGAAGTCCTAAACGGAGTTTCTTCTCTGCCATCTTCAACTACCTCCATATCTTCTCCTTTTTCTTCTCTTCAAGCAGTCTTTGATAAGCCTCAGACAACTGGATAAACTTCTCTTCTGAGCCTCCTTTGTCTGGATGGTATTGATGGGCAAGACGACGGAATTTCTTCCTCAACTGTCTCTTTGTCATCTTTCTGTATTCATCCTCTGAAATCTTAAGCACCTTAAGAGCCTCTTTAAGGGCAACCTCTCTTTTGCGTAACAGATACTGTTTGAACTCTCTCCAGTCAAAACCCCTCATCACTCTTCTGCTCTTGGGGAACTCATTATCAAAATACATAATCACATACTTCTTCAGATAGCTATGGAGACCTCCCTTTGGTGGGTCTTCTCCCCAGAACTCCTTATCATTGTTAAGACGGCAGAGTTCCTCTAAGAAGGCATCATCAACCTTATCCTGATCAAGGGCAAAGGGAGCAACAAGGGCATCCATCATGTTGGGGAAGTGACTCTTGAGATTGAAGATAGTATATACATAGATCTTAAGCTCAGACCTCTTGAGAGCCTTTTCTGCCTCATCAATCATACATTCAATCTCATCTCTGGATTTACCAAGCAGTCTATTAAAGAACCTATAAGGATAGGTGTTTATCTCATCCTGATTGATCACTCCAAAGCGGAGAAAATGGAGCCTCCTTTTGTCGAATATATGGATCTCTGATTGCATCTGGAAGAGTTCTTCTCTTTTGTACCTCTTTGAAGAGGCCTTCCGTACAGGGTCTTTAAGAATTCTCTTTAATCTTGGGTCCAAGTAAGGCCAGAAGAGTGCCTCCAGTTCAAAGGTATCCACATTGTATCCCTTGCTGGCAATACTCAACTCCACTGTCTCATCAATATAAAAACTGTTGCCTCCAGGGTAGATAATGTACTTCTTTGGATCTGGCCCAAGTTCAAAGAGCACTCGACTCTTCAGTTTCCCACCCTCAGCATAGGTCTCACAGATAAAATAATTTACAACCCCATTTATCTCTTTCTTGGATATGTACATGTTTTATAGTAACAGAAATGAATGAGGTATTGAAAGGAGTCCTTCTAATAAATATTACAACAATCAAACCTCCCAAGAAACATAATAAATATGGGCAGGAAGGGTTGTCTCTCAGTGGTCTTGTAAAAAGACCACCCTGTTTCTGCCATTCCGTTTTGCCTGATACAGGGCCTTATCAGCCATCTTAATTAGCTCCTCCTTTTCCATCTCTCTGGTAGGCACACAGAAAGCGACTCCTATACTGATAGTCACATTTCTATCAATACCTGAGGCAGGATGTGGTATCTGCAGGTCTTTCACCTTCATACGTATAGCCTCTGCAACCTCTATGGCATACTCAGAAGAGGCTCCCAAGAGCATGAAGACAAACTCCTCGCCTCCGTAACGGGCTACAAAGTCACTGGCCCGTCTTCTATATAGATTAAGTACTCCTGCTATCCTGCAGAGGCATTCATCACCTGCCTGATGTCCCAGTGCATCATTATAAAGCTTGAAATGATCGACATCTATAAGTAACAGTGCCACAGTATGACCGAATCTCTGGGCACGACTCCATTCTCTTGAGAAGAAATCATTAAAGGCCCTTCGGTTTGCAATATTTGTAAGTCCATCAACCAAGGATAGTTCCCTCAGTTTATCCTTTTCCAGGTTTAACAAACACAGCTGTAGATATTCCTTCCTCTTGTATTTTTCCAAGAGGTAACATGCAAATAATCCAAAGGCATTTGCTGTAATAAGGTCAAAAACATTATTGACAGGAACAGGTTTCTGATGAATATTTATACCTATTATGCCTATGTAGGCAGAAGTTACAGCCAGACTGCTGATGGCTGCATATCTGAATCTAAGAGGCAAGACCACACAACCAAAAAGAATTATGAGTATCAGCCCTATATAAAAATCACCCAATATTATTTTGTTATAGACAACAACGCTACTGCCTGCAAGAAGTATCGCCAGACTGAGCCATATCTGTAGCATTCTCTCAGTCTTTATAAAAAACAGTGCAATAAACACCAGCAATAAGCCTGGTAGGATTATGCCATAACGGATAGCCCAAAATGTGGTCTTAACTTCAGAGAACATTATATAGTCAAGCAGTCCATAGGCAGCATAGAAGACAGAACCCAGAAACATAGCAAAACGTGCCTGATTCAGCGAATGACGGAAGTAGTGGTCAAGAAACTCTCTCTCAAGTTCCTTCTCAAAACGTAGGTATGGGAGGTCTTTTTTCAGTGCCTCTTCAATTATCTCTTTTCTGGATCGTTTCTCTACAGTGCCCTCAGCCTCTGATGTTGTATATCTTCTGGTACTTCCTCCCATTACTAAATTATAGATTACTAAGGTTTGGAATATCCATAATTTTCTCAAAAACCATTCTTTGACCATAGCTGGTATAATATGAGATAATTAATTCATGCATAAACAGCTAATAATAGTTCTTCTGCTTTTTATTTTATCCTGTGCCTCTACGCCTCATCCAAGGAATACAGAGAGCAATCAGGTGAAAACCCCTCTAAGGGATAAAGCTACCAGCAATAGTAACTCTTACTTCAATTATATCCTCGGCTATATGGCTGAAATAGAGGGAAGATGGGAAGAAGCACTGAAGTATTACAACAAGGCTGCATCATCTGATCCTGAATCACCCTATTTAAAGGTAGTAATAGGCTCCCTGCTTCTTAAGACAGGAAAACTCAAAGAGGCAACCGAAGTACTGGAGAAAACGATGGAGAAGTTTCCAGATTATGTGCCAGCCCTGAAACTACTTGGCCAGTTATATAACGGACAGAATAGGAGAGAGGATGCTATAAATATATACAACAAGGTCATAAAAATAGATCCTATGGATTCAGATGCCTATCTATTCCTGGGTGTGCTCTATGCTTCAGAGAAGAAATATGAGGATGCGATCCAGATTCTTCATAAACTTATAGAACAGAAACCTGACAGCATCATGGGCTATTATTATCTTGCCAGTGTATACTTTGAAATGGAGGAGTATGAGAAGGCTGAAAAATACTATCTCAAATGTACAGATATACGTCCTGATTTTGATACTGCCTATTTTAGCCTTGCATTAATTATGGAGATAAAGAAAGACTACAAAAAGGCTATTGAATACTACAAAAAGAGTATAGAGGCAAATCCTCATAATACCAAGGCGAGGGAACGCCTTTCCAGCCTTTATATAAGAGAGAACAGAATCGAAGAAGCCATTGAAGAGCTAAAAAAATTAAGCAGACAACTGCCTACCAATATTGACATCCACAAGAGATTGGGGCTCCTGTATCTTGACGATGAAAAATATGAAAAGGCTATAGAGGAGTTCAGAATAGTGCTGGAGTCTCAACCCAAGGATATCTTATCAAGATACTATTTATCAATAGCCCTTGAGATGCTCAAGAAATATGATTTGGCAATTGAAGAGGTAAAAAAACTGCTCCAGTTTGACCCTAAGAATATCAGGGGACTACTGCATCTTGCCTACCTTTACTCCGAGACTGATAGATATGAGGAGGCAATAAAGACCTATGATGAATTAATCAGGATTGATGAAAAACCTGACTACTATATATACAAGACAATGAATCTTGTAAGGCTTAAGAGATACAAAGAAGCAGAGGATACTCTGAGAAGAGGAATCAAAAAGTTTCCTAAAGATGCTGAACTCTATTTCAACCTTGGAGTGGTCTATGAAAAACAGAAGAGATTTAACGAGATGGTCAATGCCCTGAAAAAGGCTATCCAGCTTAACCCCAATCATGCAGAAGCCCTAAACTATCTCGGCTATAGCTATGCTGAAAAGGGGATAAATCTTGAGGAGGCACTCAGCCTTATTAAAAGAGCCCTTGAGTTAAAACCAGACAGTGGCTACATCATTGACTCTCTTGGATGGGTCTATTACCAGATGGGCAGATACAAAGAGGCCCTCGAACAGCTTAAGAAGGCTCTTGAGAAGGTTGGTGATGACCCTGTAATTTATGAACATATCGGAGATGTATACTTGAAACTAAACAATCCTAAGGAGGCCCTGAAATACTATCAGAAGGCACTGGAATTCCACGAAAAAGAAGAGGGGATTAAAGAAAGGTTAGAGAAGAAAATAAAGGACTTAAAAATAAAAAAACAGTAACAGTCAATAATATTTCATGTTTAAACTCCAGGCACCGGCCAAGATAAACTGGTTTCTAAAGATTCTATCAAAAAGGCCTGATGGTTACCATAACCTTTTCTCTCTTATGCAGAAGATAACTCTCTATGATACCCTTGTATTCGAACTAATACCCAAAGGAATCGAGGTAACCTGTACCGAAGACATAAAGATGCAGGAGAATCTTGTATACAAAACAGCACTTCTACTTCAGAGACATACATCCATCCAGAAGGGAGCACGTATTCATGTAATAAAAAGGATACCCCTTCAGGCAGGTCTTGGAGGAGGCAGCACAGATGCAGCAACCACTTTAATAGGCCTTAATAGACTATGGAGACTGAATCTTTCAGAAAAACAGCTTTTCAATATAGCCTCTGCCATAGGCTCTGATGTCCCTTTCTTTCTTTCATCACCCTTGAGCCTTGTTATGGGCAGAGGAGAGATTGTAAAACCTTTATATAAGAAGACCAGAAGATTCTGGCTGCTTATTCTGAAGCCCCCCTACGGTATCTCTACTAAAAAGGCCTATTCTTTGGTAAACATAAACAGGACTGACAGAAGAGACTTAGAAACACTCCTTCAAGAAACCTTAGAGGCCCTCCAGTATAAAGATAAAACCAGCCTTATGTATGTACTACAGAATGACCTTGAAGAACCTGTCTTCAGACTCTATCCAGAACTAAAGGAGATCAAGAATAGGCTCATTGAGGCAGGCTCACTGGCAGCACTTCTTGCAGGAAGTGGCTCCTCAGTGTTTGGGGTCTTCAACTCCTTTGAAGAGGCATACACTGCAGAAAAAAATTTTAAAGGGACTCAGAGTATAATCACAGAGACTATTCTGCCTGTCTACTGAAGTAGACCAAGGTTTTTCATTTTGGTACGTAGTTGTTTTCTTGAGATACCGAGCAGCTCAGCAGCCCTTGATTGATTCCATGAGGTCTTATTAAGGGCCCTAAGGATCACCCTCTTTTCTATCTCCATCAAGTTAAATTCCTCATTATCATGTATCTCTGTAAGATTCTTTAATTTTCTTGGAAGACAATCAATAGTAATCGTATCATAGGGACATAGAATAACAGCCCTCTCTATAGCATTCTCTAATTCTCTCACATTACCAGGCCATTCATATGTCATAAATATATCAATCACCTCTTTATCAAAGCCCTTTATCTCTTTCCTGTTCTTCTTAGAGAACAGATTCAGAAAGTGTTCAGCCAGCATTGGGATATCCTCTTTTCTCTCTCTCAAGGGAGGCACATTAATTGTAATCACGTTAAGCCTGTAGTATAGATCAGCACGGAATTCTCCTCTCTCCACAGCATCTTCAATATTACGGTTAGTAGCCGCCAGAACCCTTACATCAACTTTTACTTTATTCTTCCCTCCCAAACGATAAAACTCCTTCTCTTGTAAAAATCGGAGTAACTTCTTCTGTAATCCCACATCAAGATCGCCTATCTCATCGAAAAATACTGTGCCTTTGTCTGCCATCTCAAGCAGACCTATTTTATTTTCATATGCACAGGTGAATGCCCCTTTCTCATAGCCAAACAGCTCACTCTCCATAAGTTCTGAAGGGATGGTAGTACAGTCTATTGGGATAAAAGGATTATCAGCCCTTAAAGAACTATAATGTATGGCTCTTGCAACAAGCTCTTTACCTGTTCCACTTTCACCAAGAATAAGCACATTCGCATCTGTTTTACTCACCCTCTGTATTAGTGAGAATACTTCTCTCATCTTTTTAGTCTTTCCAATTATATTGAAGAACTGATACTTCCCATTAATGGTGTTATAATTATCCTGTCCTGCAAGTCTTATGGCTTCTCTGGAGACTGTAACCAGCAGTTGAAGATCAACAGGTTTAGTAAGATAGGTGTAGGCACCTTTTCTCATCGCATTAACAGCACTCTCAATTGTGCCATAGGCTGTGATCAGAATTACTGGAACCTCAGGAAGAGTGACTTTAACCTTTTCAAGAAACTTCTCTCCATCCATACCGGGAAGCTTGAAGTCAGATATAATAAGATCATAATAATTGTCCTTTAACATCTCAAGGCCATCCTCTGCAGTCCTTGCAGTATCCACATCAAACCCATGCTTTCTAAGGGTATTGGAGAATACCTTAAGAGAGTTAATCTCATCCTCAACTAATAGGATCTTCTTTTTCATGTCAAAAGATTTTACTCTATTGGGATTGAAAGTGTAAACTTGCTGCCTCTGCCAGGGGTGCTTTCTACCAAGAGGTCGCCTCCATGTTCTTTGGCTATCTTCTTGGAGATAGCAAGCCCGAGACCTGTACCTCTTGTTTTGGTTGTAAAAAAGGGATTAAATATCTGATCAAGGTATTCTTTCTTAATTCCGATTCCATTGTCCTTCACACTTAAGAAGAGATTTCCATCCAAGGCTTCTGTTTTTACTACAACTTCTCCATTGCCGTCAACTGCATCAAAGGCATTCAGCAGGAGATTAATAAGCAGCTGTTTTATCTGGTTAGGATCACAATTCACATATGGGAGTCTATTTTGTAACTCTGTCCTAAGATTGATATTCTCTTCTCTAATGTCTTGTGAGAGTAAATCCAGTGTCTCTTTAACAAGCTTATTAATATCCACTGTCTGCTTTTCAGGTTTAACAGGTTTGGCAAAACTCAACAATGTGGCTGTAAGTTTATTTATTCTCGAAACTTCTTCTGAAATAATTTGGAGGAACTCTCTAATAAGGGTGCCTTTGAAGTTCTCTCTTATGTAAGAGGCTGCTCCTCCTATAGCATTCAGAGGATTCTTTATCTCATGTGCAAGGGTTGCGGCAAGCTCTCCTGTAGCAGCAAGTCTACTCAGCCTGTCCTGCTCCTGCATAGCCTCTCTCAGTTTTGAGACCATATCATTGAATGCCTTACTAAGCTCTCCAATCTCATCATTGCTGTTAATATCAATCTTTCTATTGAATCCTGTCTCCACAAGGGTATCTACAGAGTCTTTCAACTGAAGGATAGGTTTTATAAGTCTGATTATAAGCCCAAGGCCAAAGAGTAATGCAGAGGCGAGAGTAACTATTAATAACAGGAATATAAGCATCCTTTTGCTCACTATCTGAATAGGATGGATATTCTCATAAAATACAGTTATGCCAAAGGTTAAAAGAGGAATCCCAGCAAGAAGACTGAAAGCTGCAAGAACCCTGTAGAGTATGCTACCTCCAATCTGCAATAACTCCTTACGGTTCATGCTAAAAAGCAATATACCAAAACCAATGGGTCTGAAGAGATGTCCATAAAGCCACATCCTTGAACCAATAGCTGAAGGGAAGAACAGAAATATTGAAGAGATACAGATAAGCAGGTGCCCAAAGGCAGAATATAGAAATCTCTGATCTGAGGTTCTGTAGTAGGTGGCAATATAAAGCATACAAACCACACCTGACAGATATGCTACAAATATCCATACTAATGGTCTAAACTCAGAAAAGACAGGAAATCTTTCATATAAATCAGGGATCAGAAGGAAAAGAAAGAAGACATAAAGGAAAGGAAGAAATCTTTTACTATTCGGTTTAACAGCAGAGATAGCCACTATGAGTACAAGGAGTCCTAAGCAGTAACCAAGCAGTGTCTGATACAAGAGATTCAGATTAAGACCATAGGCATGGATAAATGCATGGGTAGTACTGTTTATTCCAAGTATAATAAAGGCAGAAGCTATGAGAAAGATTCTACTACGCTGTTCATGATATAAGTTCTCCTCTGTTTTAAGTATAGAAAAAGACCTCAGAGATATAATAAAACAGACAAAGGCAATAAAAAATTCTTCAAAAATATGATAATAGAGAAACCTTTCATTGAAAAACTTCTCTATTAATTCCGCATAGTTATGCTCCATATCCTTTATTATATCATACCAAAATAGAGGATTATACCAAGGCAGAAAACATAGAGGATAATTCTTTTAATAAAAACTGGGTTAGTATAAAGTAGGCTTTGTTATCCCCTGAGGGGATAACAAAGCCCGCACTTCCGAGAAGAGAAGGGCAACGAGGGGCTGCTCTCTTGAGTATCCTTACTTCTCGAGTTTCTTAAGTTTCTTTTCTAAGGTAGCAACTTTATGCTTAAGTTTCTTTAGAAGTTTGTTCACCTTTGCAAAGTTGTAGTACTGAACACCATTAGGGGCATCAATCGGGAAGTTCTCCAGAGATGAACCCCATACTCTCCATGACTCATCCCAGTTTGCAGGATCTTTAAACCCAAGAAGCCTCAGCTGAAGATATGTCAAGGTAGAACGGGTCCCTGTCTGACAGTAGGCGATTGTTCTCTTATTCTTGTCAAGACTGGCAAAAGCCTTAGAGACCACATTGGGATCAAGCACTGGTAAAATCCCACCTCTCGCTGTTCTGGGTAGAGTATCAATGTGAGAAACATTTATAGTCACATTTGGTATATGTCCACACCTGAGGGCCCTGCAGTCTTTACCAATAAACTCTTTCTTTGTCCTTGAATCAATAAGTTGTACACCCTTCTTCTTCCCTTCTGCAATGGCAAGTATCTCAGTGGTATCTGCATAGACACTCTTGCGTAGCTTCACTTTAAATGTCTTTGGTTTAGGTTTAACAGGCTTCTTCTCTAATTTGTAACCCGCCTTAAGCCATGCCCCAATTCCACCATTCAGCACATGGACCTTATCATGTCCAAGATACTCCAGCACCCAGAATCCTACCGATGCATCAGGCATGTCTCTAAGGTCACCATAATAAAATACTACATGCGTATCATTTCCTATCCCCACGTTACCCAGTATTTTTTCATATTTTGAGACATCCTTCCATACCCTACTTGTAGGGTCTCTTAAGGCCTTTTTACACCTTTTACCAAAACTTACAGCACCTGGAATATGACCTGCGAGATACTTCTTGTAGTCTCGACAATCAACCACAACCCAATCTGGCTTTCCAAGATTCTGTTTTAAGGTTTGAGGAGTGACCAGCAGGTCCGGATTTGCCCACTGTGCTGCATTAACGGAAGCAAACAGCCCCATCAGAAAGAGGGCTGTTACAAAAAACACTACATACTTTCGTTTCATAGCCTCTTACCTCCCCTTTCTTTAAATTACTGACTACTATGTAGTCGTTATTTCTAATAAGCAAAAGGCATACCAGTTAATGATTCTGAAGGCGAACTCATTGATATAAAAGAATTTCGGCCTGTTATCCATTTAATATCCATACTATAAGTGTCCCAAAAGGGACAACTGAGAATATAAAAAGTGCATAATAGTCCACATAATAGTCCATTTGTATTATGCAAGAGATAGAATGAATATGTTAAAATTTCTATTCATCTACATAAATTCCGGCTTCAACCTTTAATACCCAATGTTAAAGAAACAGTTTGTTATAGGCGTAGATATTGGTGGCACGAATATAAGAGTCGCCCTTGTAGACGAGAAGGGCAATATCATTAGAAAGATAAAGGAGTCTTCAGGAGAGGATACTGTAGAGAAGCTAATAAACTCAATTGATACCCTCTCTGAGGTAAAGATAGATGCAATAGGGATTGGGTTAGCAGGTGTGATTGATAAGGAGGAGAGAGTAGTAAAAAAGTCTCCCAATCTACCCGCTATTGAGAATAAGAGATTCATTAAAGATATTGAAGAGAGATTTTCAGTGCCTGTAGTTGTGGAGAATGATGCAAACGCTGCAGCCCTTGGTGAGAAATGGCTTGGAGCAGGAAGGGAGAGTGAAAATTTTGTTATGCTCACTTTGGGTACAGGCATTGGAGGAGGGGTTATCTACAGAGGCGATCTCCTTAATGTTGCTGCTGAATTGGGACATATTACTGTAGAGGCTGAAGGACTCTCATGTCCCTGTGGTAACAATGGGTGCTTAGAGAGTTATGCATCAGCAAGGGCATTGGTCTCATATGTGGTAGAGGCATTAGAGAAAGGCAAAGAGAGTATAATGAGAGAGGCCTATCAGGGTAATTTCTATAGAATCACCTCTGAGGATATTTACAGATATGCCCTTGAGGGAGACTCTCTTGCAAGGGATTCTCTTCGGAGGGCAGGAAAGTATCTCGGGATAGGGATTGCCACTCTTGTGAATATCTTCTCTCCCGAGGCAGTGATTGTGGGTGGTGGTTTAATTGGTGCCTGGGATATACTTGCAAAGGAAGCAAAAAAAGAGGCAGAAAGAAGGGCATTCCCACAATTAATAGAAAAAACACATATTCTGCCTGCCACCCTTGGAGAAGATGCAGGCCTCCTCGGGGCCGCATATCTAGCACTCAAATTTAATGAAACAGAAATATAAAATGAAAAATATTAGAAACTTCTCCATAATAGCCCATATTGACCACGGGAAGTCGACTCTCGCTGATCGTATTCTGGAGATTACTGGAGCAGTTAGTAAGAAAGATATGGTAGAACAGATCCTTGATAGTATGGATCTGGAAAGAGAAAGGGGCATCACCATAAAGGCACATGCAGTAAAGATTCATTACAGGGCAAAAGATGGTCAAGAATATATTCTAAACCTTATTGATACACCTGGGCATGTTGACTTCTCATATGAGGTTTCCCGAAGTCTTGCCTGTTGTGAAGGAGCCCTTCTGGTAGTTGATGCTACACAGGGAGTAGAAGCCCAAACACTCGCAAATGCCTATCTCGCAGTAGAGAACAACCTGGAACTTATCCCTGTGATAAATAAAATAGACCTGCCCCAGGCAGACCCAGAATCCACAAAAAGAGAGATAGAAGAGGTGGTAGGGATAGATTGTACAGACGCTGTATTGGTCTCTGCAAAGCTGGGTATAGGGACAGAGGATGTCCTTGAGGCTATTGTTAAAAAGATACCTTCTCCAAAGGGTGATCCTCAGGCACCCCTGAAGGCGATGATATTCGATTCATGGTTTGATAATTACAGAGGAGTCGTAGTCCTTGTAAGGGTATTTGATGGTATGGTAAGAGAGGGATCCATGATAAAACTCTTCTCCACAGGAAAGGAATTTGAGGTGACAGAGGTTGGGGTGTTTACCCCCAAGATGCAGAGAGTTGATACTCTGAGTGCAGGAGAGGTAGGCTACATAATTGCAGGTATAAAGAATGTAGGAGACACCAAGGTAGGAGATACTATTACCGAGAAAGAAAGACCCGTGCTTCAGCCCTGTCCTGGATTCAAAGAGGCAAAACCAATGGTCTATTGCGGTTTTTATCCTGTAGATAGTGCAGACTATGAGAATCTCAAGGATGCCTTGGAGAAACTGAGACTAAATGATGCTTCATTAAGGTTTGAGCCCGAGAGTTCTGCAGCTCTTGGATTCGGTTTCAGGTGTGGCTTCCTTGGGCTACTACATATGGAGATCATAAAAGAGAGAATTGAGAGAGAATTTGGCATCTCCATTATAGCCACTGCCCCAACCGTTGTGTACAGGGTTACTGACCAGAAAGACAGTATCATTATGGTTGACAATCCCAAGGCCATGCCCAGCAGACCCAAGAAGATAGAAGAACCCTTTGTAAGGGCAACTATCTTTGTGCCTCAAGCATTTGTAGGCAATATACTGTCTCTCTGCCAGCAGAAGAGAGGGGTCCAGAGAGAGTTCAACTATGTAAGCAGAGACAGAATAATGTTAGTATATGACCTACCATTGAGTGAAATACTATGGGATTTCTATGACAAACTCAAATCCCTCTCAAAGGGATATGCATCCATGGACTATGAATTTATTGGATACAGGGAGTCTCAGCTTGTGAAACTGGATATCCTTCTCAATGGTGAACCTGTAGATGCATTGAGTCTTATTGTACATACAGAAGAGGCATACTATAGAGCACGCCAGATAACAGAAAGGCTTAGGAAAGTAATACCGAGACAGCTCTTTGAGGTTGCTATTCAAGCTGCCGTTGGTTCAAAAATAATCGCAAGAGAAACCATCAAACCTTTAAGGAAGGATGTTCTCGCAAAATGCTATGGTGGCGATGTAACCAGAAAGAAAAAACTCTTAGAAAGACAGAAGGAGGGTAAAAAAAAGATGAAACAGCTTGGAAGGATTGAGGTTCCTCAGGAAGCATTCCTTTCTGTTCTTGGAGTAGAGCAATGAATATGAGTTACAAGAAAAAGAGCAAACTAAGGGAGTATGCAGAGGCTATAATAGTCGCTCTTATACTTGCCCTTATCATAAGGGCTTTTGTTGTTCAGGCATTTAAGATACCTTCAGGCTCAATGAAGCCCACACTGCTTGTGGGGGACCATATACTGGTACTGAAGTTTATATATGGCACAAAAATCCCTTTCACAGACAAAAGAATTCTTGTCTTCACAGAACCTAAACGAGGGGATATAATAGTCTTCAGATATCCTCAAGACCCGACAAGAGATTTTATTAAAAGAGTTATCGGAGTTGGTGGTGATGTGGTGGAGGAGAGGAATAAGGTGGTCTATATTAATGGGAAACCCCTTCATGAACCCTATGTACAGCATACAGACAATGATATAAGACCTCTTTCCAAGGATGTACGGGATAACTTTGGACCTGTCTATGTCCCTGAAGGGAAACTCTTTGTGATGGGTGACAATAGAGACCAAAGCTATGACAGTCGATACTGGGGGTTTGTGGATATGAAGGATGTCAAAGGTAAAGCATTTATTATATACTGGTCTTGGGACAGAACAAAACATCTTCCAAGGCTGAATAGAATTGGTAAGCTTATACACTAACTACATACAAGGGGAGTTCCCCAAGGGAGGTTATTATGAACAACCAGAAGGGAGCAATAAGACCTCTCATATGTATTCTTTTACTAATAGTATCTGCCTATCTCGGATACAAATTTGTTGGCCCCTATTACAAGTATTTCTCACTCAGATCAGAAACAAAAGAGATCGCCCGTCTCAGTTACAGAAACCCTGAAAGATACAGAAAGCTGGTATACGATAAGGCAGTCTCACTTGATGTTCCTATAAACTATTCTGATATCTCTGTAACAATCTCTGAAGAATCTGTGAGTATCTATACTTCTTGGTCAGAGAGGGTGGAACTGCCTGCAGGATACTCAGTAACACTGAAATTCGAGATTGATGTAGAGGAATAGTATGTTTACAGGGCTGGTTAGAGAACTTGGAATAGTAGAATCCCTAAGAAAGAGGGCCGATATAACAAAACTTGCTGTAAGGTCTGAAGAGATATCCAAAGAGTCACAATTAGGAGATAGCATCTCCGTTAATGGAGTCTGTCTAACAGTCACCTCATTGGAGGGTGAACTGTTGAGTTTTGACCTTTCAGATGAGACCCTCAGGAATACAAATTTGGGAATGTTGAAAAAGGGAGACTATGTTAATCTGGAACCTTCTTTAAGACCGAGTGATAGACTTGGGGGTCATATCGTAACAGGTCATGTAGATGGTATTGGTAGAATAAAAAGCAAAACAAGGGTGGGAGAGACATTTCATGTTGAGATAGAGACACCAGAGGCCCTTATGAGATATATTGTTAAAAAGGGCTCTATTGCTGTAGACGGGATAAGTCTCACAGTTGCAGACCTCTCAGAGAGGTCTTTTAAAGTGGTCATAATTCCTCACACAGCAAAGGTGACAACAATAGGCTACAAAAAGGTAGGAGACACAGTAAATCTTGAAACCGATATAATAGGGAAATACATAGAAAAGTTTATTACTGGAGTAACCAGAGGAGGTGAATCCACTCTAATGGAGAAACTCCGAGAAGGTGGGTTTATATAAACTAAGCTTAACAGTACCCAAATCTGTTATAATTTTTAAGAATTACCTGTCTTTTAAACAGAAGGAGGTTAAAAGATGAGAAGCAAATATAAATTTAACACTATTGAGGAAGCTATAGAGGATATCAGACAGGGCAAGATGATCATCCTTGTAGATGATGAAGACAGGGAGAATGAGGGTGACCTCTGTATAGCAGCAGAGAAGGTCACCCCTGAGGCTATAAACTTCATGGCAAAATATGGTAGAGGCCTCATATGTCTCAGTCTCACACCAGAAAGGGTTGAAGAGTTAAGACTCCCTATGATGACAGATGAGAACACTTCTCCTTACGGAACCGCCTTCACAGTCTCGATAGAAGCACGCCGGGGAGTTACCACAGGTATTTCAGCCCATGACAGGGCAACCACAATAAAGACAGCAATAGACCCTAACACAAAGCCTGAGGATCTGGTCAAACCAGGACATGTATTCCCCTTGAAGGCAAAGCCAGGTGGGGTACTTCAGAGGGCAGGACAGACCGAAGGCTCTGTTGATCTGGCAAGGCTTGCTGGCCTTTATCCGGCAGGTGTGATATGTGAGATTATGAATGATGATGGGACTATGGCAAGGGTTCCACAGCTAATGGAATTTGCCAAAAAACACAACCTTAAAATAGTCACAATCAAAGACCTGATCGAATACAGGATGCGTAAAGAGAGACTGGTTAAAAGAATAGCAGAAGTTACCCTTCCCACTGAGTATGGAGGAGAGTTCAAGGCCATAGCCTATGAAAATATGGTTGACTCAAATGTACATCTTGCTCTCACAAAGGGTGAGATCACCCCTGATGAACCTGTGCTTGTTAGGGTACATTCAGAGTGTCTCACTGGAGATGTTTTCGGCTCAAAAAGATGTGACTGTGGACCACAACTGCAGAAGGCGATGAGTATGATCAGGGATGAAGGAAAGGGTGTGATACTCTATATGAGGCAGGAAGGAAGGGGTATTGGTCTTGCCAATAAACTCCGGGCTTATGCACTCCAAGATCAGGGTCTTGATACTGTTGAAGCCAATATTAAACTGGGATTCAAGCCTGACCTCAGAGACTATGGTATAGGTGCACAGATACTGGTGGACTTAGGGGTTAGAAAGATAAGATTAATGACAAATAACCCAAGAAAGATTGTAGGACTTGAAGGGTATGGACTTGAGATTGTGGAACGTGTACCAATTGAGGTCCGTCCTAATGATAAAAATATAGGCTATCTCAAGACCAAGAAGAACAAACTTGGTCATATCCTGGAAAGAGTTTAGGAGGCAGAGATGAAGATTATTGAGGGTGAAGTAAGTGGAAAGGGATTAAAATTCTGTATAGTGGCAAGCAGGTTTAATGACTTCATCACAACAAAACTGATAGACGGTGCAATTGATGCCTTAAGGAGACATGGAACTTCTGAGAAAGATATTACAATAGTCCGTGTTCCTGGATCGTTTGAGATTCCTATGATAGTGAAAAGACTGGCAGAGAAGGCTGAGTATGATGCCATTATTGCATTGGGCACCATAATTCGTGGAGCAACCCCTCATTTTGAGTATGTTGCTTCAGAGGCTTCAAAAGGGATAGCACTTGCTACCATGGAGACAGGTGTACCTATAGCCTTTGGTATTATCACGGCTGACACTATTGAGCAGGCTATTGAAAGGGCTGGTTCAAAAGCTGGCAATAAAGGCTGGGATGCCGCAATCACAGCGATGGAGATGGCCAATCTGCTTAAAAAACTATGAAGCGACGAAGGGCAAGGGAGTATGCACTTCAGATACTCTATCAGTTCGACCTCACGGGTACTAATCCAGACAGAGACAAATTAAAGGATTTTTGGAAGGACCATCCAGCCTCTGAAGAGATAAGAAAATTTACTGAAGAGATTGTGATGGGAACTATTCAGCACTTAAAAGAAATCGATAAGACAATATCATCTGTATCAGAACACTGGAGTGTTGAGAGGATGGCAGTGGTGGACAGAAATATACTCCGTTTTGCTACTTATGAACTTCTTTACAGGGATGACATACCCGCGGCTGTAACAATAAATGAGGCAATCGAGATATCAAAAAAATACTCTGACAAGGAATCACCTGCATTTATAAACGGTATTCTTGACAGGATAACAAAAAGGATACAGAAACGTATTCATTAAACCATGGATTATCCTTTAGCAATAATCTCAGATGTCCATGCAAATCTGGAGGCTCTTGAATCAGTGCTCCAGCAAATAAAAGAAAGAGGTATTAAAAGGATACTCTTTCTTGGAGATGCAGTAGGTTACGGGCCAGACCCTGACAGGTGTGTAGAACTCATATATGACAACTGCGAAGTAGTACTGGCAGGCAACCATGACTGGGCAGTAATAGGTCTGACTCCTCTTGAGTACTTCAACAGAGATGCCCGAGTAGCAGCAGAATGGACTGCTACCCAGATAAAGGAAAGGACAAGGAAATTACTGGAGGAGATGAAGATCCTGAAGAGACTTTCAAAAGAGAGTCTTTTCTTAGTACATTCTACTCCAAAAGACCCTGATGCCTGGAACTATATATTGACACTGTATGATGCAGAGGTAAACTTCCAGTATTTTGAGGAAAAGATATGTTTTATTGGTCACAGTCATAGGCCCTTCATCATTGAAAGGTTACCTTCCTCTGAGATGGTCGTGTATAATGATAAGACAGAGTTCAAACAGTCCTGTAGATATATGATAAATGCAGGCAGTGTAGGCCAGCCAAGGGATGGTGATCCAAGAGCTACTTACGTGATACTGGACGAAGAAAAGGTGGAGATACTGAGAGTGGAATATAACTTCAGAAAGACTCAGGAGAAGATGGAAAATATAGGACTTCCTGAATTCCTTATAGAACGCCTCGAAAAGGGCATATGACCCCAGAGAAAGAGATACTCCTTAGAGAAGCCTATCTGTTAACTGTTGAACTCAGACTATACTGGTTTGTAGCAATACTCTATCTATCTGGGTTTTTAATAGGTATCTTTTATTTCTTAACAGCAAAAAAGGGGCTCGGAAGGGCTTTAACCAGTCTGCTATGGTGCACAGCAATTATACATACCCTCCTAATAGTCTTGAGAACAGTGGAAGGATGGCGGCCACCCTTTCAGACACTGTATGAAACACTGTCATGGTTCGCCTGGTCTGCCACTATTGCCTATCTATTTGTACAAAGTCGTTTCAGGGATATTCACCTACCAGGGCTGTTTATATCTCTGATATCTGCTGGTGCATGTCTGTATGCGCTCCTGACAAGAAATCCCCAGATTATTCCAATTCCCCCTGCATTGCAGAGCCCTTGGTATGAGTGGCATGTGATCGTGGCCTTTGCCGCCTATGCAGTATTTGTAGTAAGCTTCTCCTTAGAGGCGGTCAATTTCCTCTATGGAAGAAGAGACTCCATAAGGGCAGAGGATTTCGGAATGCCTGACAGTCAGATAGAGAGATATTCTTATAGACTGATCCTCATGGGATTTCCAATGCTCACCTTCGCAATATTCTCTGGTGCTGCATGGGCCAATGATGCATGGGGCAGATACTGGTCCTGGGACCCAAAAGAGACCTGGTCTCTGATTACATGGACTGTATATGCGATGTATCTGCATACAAAGGCGATACCCCGATGGAGAGACAATCTCGCTCCCTATATCAATATACTTGGGTTCATCTGTATGGTGATGACCTTTCTTGGTGTAAACTGGTTATCCAAACTCCTTAATATACCTAGTATGCATACCTATGCTGTTTAGATGGTTCTATAAGACCCTGTCATCCCTGAAAACCTCTCTATGGATACTTGGAGCAATGAGTATATGCTACATACTGGGAACAATTTTTCCACAGGGAGTAGATCTTGATAGCTATGTAAAGGCAGGAGGCAGATATATATGGCTTGTAAAACAGCTCAATCTCTTGAATATATTCATATCACCACTGTTCATTTTCCTTACTCTTTTACTCTGTCTGAATCTTCTGGTATGTATACTGACCCGTTTGGTAAAGTTCAGAAAAAGGTCTGAGATTGTACCACTTCAGACAGCATCGGACCAGAAGATGCTCATACCCATACCTGAAGGGCTATCCTTAGAGGGACTTCAAGATAAACTGAATAATGCGAAATTCAAGTTAATCGAGGCAGAGGATACTCAGTATGTCTATGGAAAAGGTCTGCCTTTCTGGTGGTTATCCTGGATATATCACCTCGGGATGATAATGGCAATAGCAGGCTTTTTTATCACAGCCCTTACAGCACATGAGGGAGAACTCACTCTCTGGAAAGACAAGGAGATAGAGTTCTCTCTGTATGACCCCAATACAAGACTGAATAGATTCCTCAAGAGAATCGGTCTTAGTGTTGGAGAAGAAAGAAAAGATAAGGCATACAAAATAAAACTCAAAGAGTTCAGAACAGAATACTATCAGACCCTTGACTTTGAGTATCCTGAAAGTCCTCTTTCAAGGCTTGCCATTGGTTTAGGATTTTCAAAGATTAAACCTTCAGAACACAAAGGCCTTTCTCCAAAGATGTGGTACACCTCTTTTGTGCTTACCACACCTGAGGGCAAAACCATCGAAGCATCTACAATGGTAAATCATCCTTTCAGAACAGATGGACTCACCCTCTATCAGATGGGATATGAACAGAGGATATCCCTAAGAGTAGAAAATAAGGAGATTGAGATAGAGATATTTAAACCCTTTAAGATTAAAGGCTTGGAGGGCAGGTTCCTTGCCAGAACAGTCAAACATGGAAAGGTATTAAAAAAGAATGGAAAGACAGAAGAACTTGAGCCTCAATTTATACTCTACCAGATACAGAATGGCAAAAAGAAAAAACTCGCTAATCTTATAATGGGAAAAGAAACAGAAGTCCTTGGAAAGAGACTATTATTTATAGACTTTGAGGAGGCGAGTGTCTTGAGCTACAGGGTGGACAAAGGAGTACCCCTTATAGGAATTGCTACTCTGCTCGTTTTTGTAGGCCTTGTAATGAGAACCTATGGAAATTTTTATAGGGTTAGAATCTATAATATTAAAGGGAAACTCTTTTTATCAGTCAGTACCAGGGGACTGCTTGCAGACAGAAAGAAGGTTTTGAAAAAACTGGAGTTATCCTAATTCAAAAAGTTATAATTATTTATGATTAAACACCTGAATATATTAAATATTCTATTGTTTGTCGTGTTGCTTTCCCTTGTTTCCTATACATACACCAGATTTGTATCTGCCTCTAATGTTGAATTCAATCTGGACCAGACCAGAACAAAAAAATCCAATACAATTAAAAACTTAACCTCTGAGACAAAACTTCCTCCAATGAGTGAGTATGTAGTAATCAATGAAAAAAACCTCTTCCATCCCGACAGAAAACCTTTAAACAAAAAAATATACACAGGAACTGGGGAAGGTAAACCAGAAATAATTCTTTATGGAACAGTAATTGACGGCAAAAACAGAATCGCATTTATAGAAGACAAACAGAAACCTTTCTCTACAGCTGGAAGAGGTATAAGACAAAGAGCTGTTAAAATTGGTGATATAATATCTGGTTATAGAGTGAAAGAAATTAAGGAAGACTCTATTGTACTTGTATCAGCAGATGAAGAACTTGTTTTCAGAATAGATGAACCAACAAAGTATAAACACTCTCAAGCAGTTACCATTCCTAAAAAGACAAAGCAAAGACCTAAGAGAAAACAAATAAATACTGCCAGAGAAAGAGAATTCAGAGAACACAGGGCAGTAAGAGAGAGATAATCCTTATATTTCTCTTTAATCCTTGACATTTAGCATAAAAAAGACTATGCTAAAAAGAGGAGTAGCCTTGAAGGACTTTTGTACTCTACAGGAAGCTTAATACCTAAACAATAATCAGAACACTCAAAGATAGTAAATTTTATATTTAGAAAGTGGGGGTAAAAATGATCATTGAAAAAGAGGATATGCTTAATGCACTATTAGAGGTGTTAAAATTGGAGAAAGGAATCAAAAAATTTTATGATTTTGCTTTAGGAAAGGTATATACTGAACAGGCCAAGGAGGGATTTAAGAAGCTGAGAGACTGGGAACAGGAACATATAAGATATCTTTGTTATCTCTATCAGGCATTTCGTGACCAAAAGGAAACTCTAAGCTACAAAGAATTTACAGAAAAGGCCGATTTAGAAGAGACTGACACAGACACTCCTTCTGTTAAGCCTGAAGAACTCTTTGAGGAGAAGGATTTTATAGATGATACAGAGGCCTTAATGCTTGCCCTTGAGTTAGAAGCAAAAGCATTTGATCTTTACAGACGGCTGTCAGAAAAGGCTGAATACAGCAATACAAAATCGATATTTGAGGAAATGAAGCAGGAAAAGGAAAAACAGATAGACAGTCTCCGAAGACTCAAAATGATGGTGGAGGGCTGATTGAATCTTAGCAGAGGTATAGTGGAGCTTTATAGGAAGGTTGCTACCTCACTACCCCCAGATGTGGAGAAGGCTTTAAAAGAAGCCTCAGAGCAGGAGTCAGGACAGGCAAGAGATGCTCTTGAAAAGGTATTACAAAATATCTCAATTGCCAGAACTTCACAGAGACCTATCTGTCAGGACACAGGAGTACCAATATTTTTTGTCAAAGCACCCCAGAGTATTGGACAGGAAGAGTTAAAGAAGGTACTCTTTGGAGCCACAAGAAAGGCCACAGAAGAGGTGCCTCTAAGACCCAATGCAGTAAACTCTCTTTCTGGGAAAAACTCTGGAGATAACACTGGTATAGATTTTCCTTTAGTCTATATAGAACAGACAAAAGACTCAACTCTTGTAGTTGACCTACTGCTAAAGGGTGGAGGCAGTGAGAATGTGTCAGCACTGTATAAGCTTCCAGATGAAAGACTTAATGCTCAGAGAGATCTGGAGGGGATAAGAAAATGCATTCTTGATGCGGTCTGGAATGCACAGGGCAAGGGATGTCCACCTTATACCATATCTGTAGCCGTGGGTGCCACACTGGATCAGGTCTCATTACTGGGCAAGAAGCTCCTTCTTAGAAAGCTACATGAAAGGCATCCTGATAGAGATATTGCAGAATTTGAGACAAGACTGCTCAGGGAGATAAATTCCTTAGGGATAGGGCCTCTTGGACTTGGTGGAAACACCACTGCACTGGCAGTGCATCTCGATTATGCCCATAGACATCCTGCCACATTCTTTGTAGAGGTCATCCTTTGCTGTTGGGCACATCGTAGAGGAAGGCTTGTATGGAGATAGATGTTATAAAACTTAAGACACCCTTAAGAGAGGAAGATGTCAAAGGCTTAAAAGTAGGACAAAGGGTTCTACTGTCTGGATATATAATCACAGGCAGAGACAGAATTCACAAGTATCTATTTGAGGAAAGACCCTCTAAGACTGAAATACCCTTTACAATTGAAGGAGGGGTGCTCTATCATTGTGGACCTATTATTGAGGAAACAGACAAGGGATACAGATTCATAGTAGGAGGCCCCACCACCAGTTCAAGGATGGAACCCTATGAGTGGTTTATTATAAAGGAGTATGGTATAAGAGGAATAATAGGAAAGGGAGGAATGGGACAGAATACTCTTGAGGCAATGGCAGAGGTAGGCTGTGTATATTTCCATACAATAAGTGGAGCTGCTGCCTATCTTGCAGACAGAGTTGTAGAGGTGAAAGGTGTATGGAAGGAGGAGTTTGGTCTACCCGAGGCTATGTGGTATCTGTATGTGGAGGATTTCCCTTTGATAGTAACAATGGACGCAAATGGAAGAAGTTTGCATGAGGAAATAAAAAAGGCCTCCTATAGTAAGCTCAGGGAGTTGCTTGAAGAATGATATTTATTGCTGGTGCAACAGGTTTTGTGGGAACAAACCTCTTGGAGACACTCAACAAAAGAGAAATCAGAACAAGATGCCTTGTCCGTTCAGAAAAGAAGGCAGAAAAGATAAAAAAACTTGCTACTGAGATTGTATATGGAGATATTACGGACAGAGAAAGTCTAACAAATGTGATGGAGGGAGTTGATATAGCTGTTCATCTTGTAGGAATAATACGAGAGACCCCAAAGGCCACATTCCAGAAAGTCTATATAGAAGGAACAGAGAATCTGGTTGAAGAGGCAAAAACCTCTGGTGTAAAGAGATTCTTTTATCAGTCCGCCCTTGGTGCCTCCCTCAATGCCCCCTTTAGGTACTCGCGTGCAAAGGCAGAGGCAGAGGAGATTGTGAAGAGATCAGGACTAAGATATGTAATATTCCGACCTTCTCTCATAATTGGTAAAGAAGATGGCTTTACAGAGAATCTTAAGAGACTGTTTTCCTTGGGGCCCTTTATACCTGTACCAGGAGGAGGAAAGGCAAAATTCCAACCTATCTTTATCCAAGACTGGGTGAAATGTTTTATGTATATACTTGAGAATGAGAATGCTTGGGACAGAATATATGAGCTGGGTGGACCCGAACATCTAAGCTATCGAGAGATTCTCAACTTATACATGACAGCTATGGGTATCAAGAAGCCTCTTCTTAATGTGCCTCTGACATGTGTAAAAGCAGCCCTCCCCATGTCCTTCCTTACCAAGGTTATTGGCAAAGTTCCTCCAGAGGTGAGTGTAGAACAGTTAAATATGCTGCAGGTTGATAACATCACAGAACCAGAAGCTGTGGAAAAACTATTCGGTTTCAAACCAAAGAGGCTCGAAGAGTATATAAAAGATATCTTACAAACCTGATTTTATTATCCTACTATTTCTATGGAAGAGAAAAAGTATCCTATCTCATATTCTGCAGACTCTGGCGAGTCAGAGCCATGTACAATATTACGCTCAATGTCAGTTGCGTAATCTGCTCTAATTGTTCCAGAAGCAGCCTCTTTTGGATTTGTGGCTCCCATAATATCACGGACCTTTGATATGGCATTCTCACCTTCAACCACCATAACCACTATTGGGCCTTCAGACATAAAATCTGTAAGACTTTCATAAAAAGGCTTGTCTTTATGGACAATATAAAAACCCTTTGCCTGTTCTTTGGTCATCTTGAGCATCTTGAGCCCTACAATCCTCAATCCTGCATTCTCAAATCTCCTTATCACCTCACCTATGAGATTCTTCTTAACACCATCAGGTTTAACAATTGAGAGAGTCCTCTCCATCCAGACATCCTCCTTATTAAAGTTAATCTTAAGGTTTCTATCAGAATAAGGCCAACAATAATAACATGAAGTGAAGGAATTTTTCAAAAAACAACAAAAGATTTCAGCTTCTCCACAAGCCCTCTGACAGCCTTTACAGAGCCCTCAAAGAACCCTTTCTCTTCCTCTGTAAGTTGTAGTTCCACTACCCTCTCCACCCCTTCTGCCCCAAGCACCACTGGCACACCAATAAAAAGCCCTTTAATCCCATACTCACCATCGAGATAGGCTGCAGCAGGAAGAAGCCTCTTCTCGTCCAGAAGCACTGCCTTTAACATCTGAAGCGTAGAGGCAGCAGGTGCATAATAGGCACTGCCTGTCTTAAGCAGAGATACAATCTCTGCCCCTCCATATCTGGTTCTCTCAATCAATGCATCTATCTCTTTCTTAGAAAGAAGTTCAGTAATAGACACACCCCTCACTGTGGTAAACCTCGGCATAGGAACCATCTGGTCACCATGTCCACCCAGCACCAAGGCCTCTGTATCTTGTACAGACACCCCAAGTCTGTCTGCCACAAAGCTCCTAAACCTGGCAGAGTCCAGTACTCCACCCATTCCCATCACCCTCTTATGAGGAAATCCTGTAATCTGCCAACACAGTTGTGCCATAACATCCATGGGATTGGTCACCACTATAACAATCGCATCTGGACAGAGTTCTGGAAGCACCTTGCTTACCGATGCAACCACTTTGGCATTTGTCTGGAGAAGGTCGTCTCTGGACATACCAGGCTTTCTGGCTGCTCCTGCAGTAATAACCACTATATGAGAGTCTCTTATCTCACTTAGATCATTTGTACCTACCACCTTTACATCAACACCCCACAAAGGTGTAGCCTCATACATATCAAGGGCTTTGCCTTGTGGCATTCCCTCCACAATATCATAAAGCACCACATCAGCAAGTCCTTCCATAACAACCAGTTGTGCTACTGTAGCACCTACATTACCTGCTCCTATAATAGCAACCTTCTTTCTCATCTACACCTTTGTTATCTTCAGCTTTGCCACCTTTCTTCCATCCATCGCAAGCACCAGAAACCTAAGATCATGATATCTGATCTGTTCTCCTTCCTTTGGGAGTCTGCCAAAAAGGCCAAACACAAAACCACCGATGGTATGGAAATCTCCACTTTCCAGTTTCACCCCTATCAATTCAGAAACCTCATCAAGAGGAGTATTACCAGAAACAATAACTGTTCTTTCATCAACAACCTCTACATCCTTCTCTGCCTCCAGTTTCTCAAACTCATCCTGTAAGCTTCCTACAATCTCCTCCATAAGATCCTCAAGGGTTATAAGGCCTGCTGTCCCTCCATACTCGTCCATCACAATCGCAATCTGGAACTTCTTCTTCTGCATCTCATTAAGGAGTTCGCTCACCCTCTTGTTCTCTGGGATAAAATAGGCATCTCTGACGAACTCCTTTATAGGCGTATCAGGGCTCACTGTTCCATCCGACATCTTAATCAGAATGTCTTTTATATATAGAATCCCTGTAATATTATCTATGGTATCCTGGATAACAGGATATCTTGAGAATCCCTTCTCTTTAACAAGATTAAGCGCATCTCTAACCGTAGCATTCTCTTGAATCGCCACTATTTCGGTCCTCGGTACCATCGCCTCTGATGCTATGGTATCCCCAAACTCAAATACCTTCTGGAGCATCTGTCTCTCTTCCTCCAGAAGTGAGCCAGACTCTTCACCAAGCTCAATCATTGTTCTTATATCTTCTTCCGTAACAAATGGGGATGTAGGAGTCCTGGCACCCATTGTCTTCAATATCCAGCTCGGCAGCCTTGTAAAGAACCATACAATAGGATGGGTAATTGTGATAAGCCATTTTATAGGTCTTGCCACAAAGAGTGCAAACTTCTCAGAATGGCTCATGGCTATCGTCTTTGGTGTAATCTCTCCCAGAATAACCACAAGAACCGTCATCACCAATGAAGCAATAAACCATCCATTCTCACCAAATATATTGAGCAGAAGAGCGGTACCTATTGAAGTGGCAAGGATTATAAAGAAGTTTTCTGAAAGAAGAATGGTACCAAAAAATCTATCATGTTCAGCAAGTATTGACTGAACAGCTTTGGCACTTTTGTTGTCTTTTTCTGCAAGATTCCTGATTCTTATCCTGTTTACAGAAATAAGAGCAGCTTCTGAACTGGTAAGAAATGCAACAATACAGATGCATACAATGATTACTATTGTACCAACCAGTTCATCAGGAGTACCTATGGGTATCGATTCCATTTAGTTCTTGAGTTTTTCCACTATAGCTGTTGCCACCTCCATAGTACCCACTGCTGTTGGGTCATCTGGGGTGGGTTTCATATCGTATGTGACTCTTCTACCTTCCTTTATAACCTCTGCCACGGCTCTGTCCAGCCTCTCCGCAGCCTCCTGTTCTCCAATATGCCTGAGCATCATCATACCAGAAAGTATCATTGCCATAGGATTTACTTTGTTCTGGCCCCTATATTTCGGGGCGCTACCATGAGTAGGTTCAAATACTGCAACCTCATCTCCTATATTAGCACCAGGGGCAAGGCCAAGTCCACCTATGAGTCCTGCACCAAGGTCTGATACAATGTCACCATATAGATTGGGTAGCACAAGCACATCATAGAGTTCCGGCTTCTGGACAAGCTGCATACACATATTATCCACAATCCTGTCTTCAAACTCTATATCAGGATATTCCTTTGCCACTTCACGGGCCACCTCAAGAAATAGTCCATCTGAATACTTCATTATATTCGCCTTATGCACTGCTGTAACCTTTCGCCTCCCATTTGCCCTTGCATACTCAAAGGCAAATTTTACTATTCTCTGGGTACCATAAACAGAAATAGGTTTAATACTTATCCCCGAATCCTCTCTTATCCTTTTACCGGTTAATCTATTAAACTCTTCAATCAGTTTTAGAGTCTCTGGCCTGCCTTTTTCAAACTCCACACCTGCATAGAGGTCTTCTGTATTTTCTCTTATTATAACAATATCCACATTATCGTAGCGTGTCCTTGCACCAGGATAACTCTTACAGGGTCTGACACAGGCATAAAGGTCAAGACTCTGCCTCAGTGTAACATTCACACTCCTGAAACCCTTCCCAACAGGTGTGGTTATTGGTCCCTTAATAGCAACTCTATTCCTTTTTATAGACTCTACTACCCTCTCCGGCAGTGGTGTTCCCTCCTTTTTATATACCTCCTCTCCCGCTTCCTGGATGTCCCACTCGATGGGTACACCAGTGGCTTCCAGAACCATCTTGGTCGCTTCAGTAATTTCTGGCCCTACTCCATCTCCAGGGATGAGAGTAATTGTGTATCTATTCATTTAAAATCTACTGTCAGGATCTTCTTTACAATATCAGGATAGGTAGCAATAAACCTGAGTTCATCATCTGTCAGAGGTTTCTGGGTATGAAGATTCGCATATTGGACCAGTTCCAGAATCTTTCTTGCCTCCTGATCATTCCTAAAGTGTATACCCAATCTGTCATAAACATAACGGAAACCCTTTATACCCCCATATGCGCCTGTGGTGATAACTCTGCCTGTCTCAAGCAGGTCTGGCTCGCCTCTGCCCACATCCTCAGGGTCATATAGTTCATAGTTTCTCCTGTCCTTCAGGGCACCATCCGCATGAATTCCAGACTCATGTGCGAATGCATTGGCACCGACCCCAGGCTGATTAATGGGAATAGGAATATTAAATTGATAAGAGGCATATCTTGCTATCTTCCAGGCCATCTTTAAATTAACATGTTCATCAAGAGGGGCCCTTTCCCGCAGACCTGTGGAAAACTTAAGGGCCAAAATTGTGGAGACAAGATCAGCATTACCTGCCCTCTCACCGTAACCATTAACCGTAGTATTTATATATGTATCAATACCACACTCTATCGCTGCCCTTGCACCTGCCACTGAAACAGCCTCTGCCATTCCAAGGTCATTATGACAGTGCATCTCTATAGGAAACTTTGTTGCTACTGAAAGTGCCTTTATCCTCTCATATATGGTGATGGGGTCATCTGCACCAAGGGTGTCACAGTAGCGGAATCTGTCAGCACCAGCCTCTTTACCAGCAAGAATAAACTCAATAAGACGGTCAAGCTCTGTTCTGGAGGCATCTTCTGCATTCACACCTACTGTCTCTGCTCCCATCTGCTTGGCCAGTTTTACAGACTCAACCATGGATTTTACCAAATCCTTAAAGGTCTTCCGTCCCTGAAATTTACCTTTTATCATTATCTCAGAGGTCGAGACTGATACATTAATATGTTTCAGCTCAGGACAGTTTTTAAAGGCGAGCTCCACATCCTCAGGCACAGCCCTACACCAGCCTTCAAGGTGGAGTCTCTTTATTGCCCCACGTTTGGCAAGCTCCAGATTTGCATTGATATAGTTGATCTCATGTTTCAGGGTAGGGAATCCTACCTCACTTTGATATACTCCCATCTCGTCAAGATAGATGTTGAGCATGGTCTTGGCAAGCTTTGGTAGAAGTATTCTCGAGGTCTGTACACCATCACGGTTTGTCACATCGATCAGATAAACCTTAGGACTCTCTTTATCCTTCTTCCCTTTTTTTGTTCTATCAGCCATAATCCTCCCTTTATTGATGATTTAATATAATGATCATAATGACCATATAAGGGATGAAACCAAAGCTGTTAGTGATAAATTAAAATATAATTATACACTAATAAATTGCTTGACTTCAATGCCTTCACTAATTTACCATAAACGATAACAACAGACATGCCTCCCAATGAGATAGCAATAGGTTCTGATCATGCGGGTTTTGAGTTGAAGAGTGTCATCAAGGAGCTATTGGAGAACCTTGGTTACATACCTGTTGACTATGGTACAGAAGACAGTTGTTCTGTCGATTATCCTGATTATGCCTTTAAGGTATCTGAAGCAGTCTCAAAAGGAGTATTCAGAAGGGGAATCCTCATATGTGGAACAGGCCTTGGTATGTCTATAGTTGCGAATAAATTTCCAGGGGTAAGGGCAACACTCTGCCATGATCCCTATACTGCCCGAATGAGCCGCCTCCATAACGATTCAAATATACTGGTGCTTGGTGGAAGGGTACTTGATTCAGAGGTGGCCTGCGAGATTGTAAAGGTCTGGGTTGAGACCCCCTTCGAAGGCGGCAGACATCTCAGGAGGCTGGAAAAAATAAGACTGATAGAGGAGAAGATAAGAAATGGAGTTTGAAGCCCTCCGTGAGGTAGACCCTCAGGTCTATGATGCCATAGTTGCAGAGACAGAGAGAGAAAAAAACAAGATCGTCCTGATCGCCTCTGAAAACTACACCTCAAAGGCTGTGCTTGAGGCCCAGGGCTCGGTCTTTACTAACAAATATGCAGAGGGTTACCCTGGCAAGAGATACTATGCTGGATGTGAGTATGCAGACGAGGTGGAGGAACTGGCTATTGAGAGGGCAAAGGAACTCTTTGGTGCAGAACATGTGAATGTTCAGCCTCATTCAGGCACCCAGGCAAATATGGCTGTGTATTTCTCCGTGCTACAGCCAGGGGACACTGTGCTCGGTATGAGTCTGAGCCATGGTGGACATCTCTCTCATGGAGCACCTGTAAACTTCTCAGGATTCTTTTATAATGCCGTAACCTATGGTGTAACAAAGGAAGGTTATATAGATTATGACCAGGTTAGAGACCTCGCAAAGAAACACAAGCCCAAGTTGATTCTTACTGGTGCAAGTGCCTATTCAAGGATTATAGACTTCAAGGCCTTTGCAGAGATAGCACGTGAGGTTGGAGCATATCTACTTGCAGATATCGCCCATATTGCTGGACTTATAGCAGCAGGAATCCATCCCTCACCCATTCCTTATGCCGACTTTGTCACAACCACCACTCATAAGACCCTTAGAGGTCCCCGGGGTGGAATGATCATGTGCAGAAAGGAATTTGCAAGGGCAATAGACAGAATGATATTTCCAGGGATCCAGGGTGGTCCATTAGTCCATATAATAGCAGCAAAGGCCGTGGCCCTAAAAGAGGCACTCTCTGAACACTTCAAAAAATACCAACAACAGATTGTGGAAAATGCAAAAAAACTCTGCAGTGAATTGATCAAAAGAGGTTTTGAGATAATCTCAGGAGGAACAGATACCCATCTCATGCTTGTGGATCTTAGAAACAGGGGCATAACAGGAAAGGAGGCAGAGGAGGCCCTTGACAGGACTGGTATAACTGTTAACAAAAACTCCATCCCCTTCGATGACAGGCCCCCCACAATCACCAGTGGAATAAGACTCGGAACCCCTTGTGTCACCACAAGAGGAATGGGTGAGAAGGAGATGGTAGAGATAGCAGAGTTGATTGACACCGTGCTCAGCAACTCAAAAAGCGAAAAACACCTTAAACAAGTGAGTAGCAAAGTGAAAGAACTCTGTGAGAGGTTCCCCATCTACTCATGAAATGTCCCTACTGTGGTAGCCTAAGAGACAGGGTCATAGATTCTCGCCAGAGCAAAGAGGGTGATGTAATTAGAAGAAGACGCCTCTGTCTCGACTGCAATAAGAGATTCACATCCTATGAAAGGATAGAAGAATCTGTACCTGTGGTTATAAAAAAAGACGGCAGAAGAGAGCCCTTTGACAGGATGAAGATCCTCAATGGGCTGAAAAAGGCTTGTGAGAAACGACCTATATCGGTTGAAACCCTCCAGAATATTGTGGACACAATAGAAAAAAAGGCGATGGATACAGGAGAAAGTGAGATCATGAGCGCCTGGATAGGAGAGGAGGTTATGAACCATCTGAGAGAACTCGACAAGGTCGCTTATGTGAGATTCGCCTCTGTTTATAGAGAGTTCAGAGATGTGAAAGAATTTCTTGAAGAGATCGGAAGGTTATTCAGTGAGAGAAAGAAATAAATGTTTCTCTGTGATATAGTCTTCCCACAGAATCTTCCCTTCCTCACATACAGGATACCAGAACATCTCGTCCCTTTAATTTCGCCAGGCATAATTGTGAAAGCACCTCTGAGGGGAAAGCCTAAAATAGGTCTCGTGATAAGGTGCTATGAAGACGAAAGAGAAAACCTGAAGGAGATTATAGAGCCCTGCAGAGAGTATCCAGAGTTTCCTATAACCCTGATCACACTCCTTGAATGGACTACAAATTACTATTTCTCGAATGAAGGCACAGTGTTAAAGAGTATGCACTTCAGAGACTTTTTATATTTCCCAAAAAAGAAAGCCATGCCCTTAAGGCCTGAAATTAAACCTGTATCATTAATATCAGAAGAGCCCTTCAGTTTTAAAAGTCTTGAACATATCATTGATGTGTTTAAAAAAGGAATATATCAGACATTTCTTTTGAGGCCTGAAAACATACATATGAAGAAATCTTTGCTGAGATATCTGATAACACATATCTCGGCAAAAAAGAGAGCATCAACCCCAGGAGAGGGAATCATTGTTTTATCACCTGAAGTAAAGGATGCTGAAAGGACTTTCTCTTTTCTCTCAGACATAGAGGGTCTTAGGGTTTGTCTATTCCACGGGAATCTGAACAGAAGCATAAAGGCTTCTCTGTTAAGAGAGATTGCCAGGGGCGAATATGATATCGTGGTGGGCACACGAGGCGCGATCTTCTCTCCCTTTAAGAAAACACAAATGATCATTGTGTTGGATGAACACAGCCATACGTACAAACAAGAGGAGTCTCCAAGATACAATGCAAGAGACGTGGCTGTGATGAGAGGTTACTTGGAGAAGACACCTGTTGTTCTGGTATCTCAGACCCCTTCTGCCGAATCTTACTATAACTGCCAAAGAGGCAAATATATTCTTATAGAATTCCAGAGAATAGAAAAAAAGAGAATATGGATACTAAAAAGAACAAAAGAAATTATACCCTTTCTTACAGAGGATATTTATAGAGAAGCAAAAAAGGCTCTTGATGAAAATGAAAAGGTGATGCTCATTCATCATAGACTGGGCTATTCAATGCTCATGTGTGAAGAATGTGAATTCCTTTTTACCTGTTCTACCTGTGAAAAACCCTTTATATTACATAAGAACAGAGGGCTTGTATGCCATAACTGTGGTAGAACAGAGCAGGTTCCCTCATCCTGTAAACGCTGTGGAGGTTTCATGCTGAAGCCTTACGGTGCAGGGATAGAACTGCTGTATGAAACCCTAAAAGAGAAATTTGGAGTTAATGTAAAGATAATTGATGAAACAGATGCAAACTTAAGGGCAGGCATTGTATTAGGAACAATCAAAAAACTCAATAAGGAAGACATTAGATTCAAAATAATCGCACTCCTGAATCCAGACCTTTTTCTCAATCTTCCTGAATTCAGGTCCCTTGAGAGGCTTGTTCAGGAAGTCTTTTATATGAAAGACCTACTCTCTGAAGAGGGAAAACTGATACTGCCCACATCTGTGCCTTGGCATCCATTATTTAAGTTCTTAAAGAATCTGGACTACCGAAGCTTTATAATGGAAGAACTCAAACTGAGAAGATTTAATAATCTGCCTCCCTTCACAAGGTTAACCAATGTATATATTCATCTAAGAGGTGAGGACATAGACATACAACAGCTCCATAGGTTAAAACAATTACTTAAAGGTCTGGATATAATAGGACCTACAGTCATCACTTCAACACTGAAAGGTTACAGAAGCTGTATAAAACTTACCTTTAAAGAACTGGACAGAAATAAGCTCACTGAAGCAATCAAAAATATAGAAAGGGTGGCCTCCTCTCTAAAAGGGGCCTTAAGGATAGATGTTGATCCTCTGTCTTTTTAAAATATATCTTGCTGTGTCTATATCCCTTAGTATCTGCTCCTTAAGTTGTTCTGGACTTTGGAACCTCCTTTCTCCCCTCAGTCTATCAATAAAGTAGACCCTTATATCCTTACCAAGAATATTCTCATTAAAGTCCATGATATGGACCTCATAACTCTGTTCCTGTAAACCAAATGTAGGATTTTTGCCAATATTGGCTACTGCATCATACAGTGCATCTGCAATCTTCACCTTAACTGCATATACCCCTTCCTTTGGTACAATCTCATAGGGGGTTGAGATATTAGCAGTAGGAATACCCAACACCTTTGCTCCTCTGCCTGCCCCTTTTATAACTGTACCATGTATGGAGTAGGCCCTGCCCAGAAGGGCGGCAGCCTCACAGACTCTCCCCCATGAAAGCAGTTGCCTTATACGACTGCTACTTACAGTCTGTCCATTTATTTTCAGATTTCTGACTACATTCACCTTGAAACCATATCGTCTGCCAAGCCTTCTTAACAGTTGCGTGTTCCCCTTTTTACCTCTACCAAACCTGTAATTCTGACCAATCAGCAGATGCACTATGCCAAGACGCTGGAGAAGTATATCCTTTACAAAAACCTCAGGCTCCATTCTTGCAAAGTCTCTGTTAAAATCTATAAGCACAGTAACATCAATACCCATAGTCTCTATCAGTCTTAATTTGTCCTCAAGGGGGGTGAGTAGCTTCACCTCTCTCTCAGGAGCCAGAACCACCATAGGATGGGGATGAAATGTTATCACTACTGAGGTACCTTTTATTAAAGAAGCAACTTCTTTAACCCTCTGGAACACCTTCTGATGCCCCAGATGAACACCATCGAAATTTCCTATTGTTGCCACAGGATTAATAAGGGACAGCCCTTTCTCATCGATATTTCTGATAATTCTCATAAAAATTATAATAACAAAAAAGTTTTACTTTAGGCTTTAATTATTAATAGGAAAACTTAATAGATTTTTTATAAAAGATAGGGAATCAACCATTAAAACAAGGTGAACTTTAAAATTAAGAGACTTCTACACAGATTTTTGATATAATGAACTTAAGAATATGAACAACAATGAAAAGAATCAACTCTATTTTGACCAGATAGCCCATTTCTACCAAAACTTCCCCTTAGGACTAATAGCATCATTTACAAACGCTACAATTCTTGTAATTGTATTAAGAAATGTAATTGATAGACAGATCCTTCTTTTCTGGTTTTTTGCTGTGCTTATAGTAACATTCATCAGGTTCATGATCTATATAAGATACAGACAGCTCAAATTCTCACCCACAGACATAAAACTTGCTGGTAATCTCTTTATTACAGGTACTGCCTTATCAGGAATTGTATGGGGCACAGTAGGGCTATTCTCCTTTCCTCATAATTCAATCCTTTATGAGGCATTTGTTGCCTTTGTGCTTGGTGGAATGGTCGCAGGTTCGGCTGCTGCGTATTCTGTCCTGATGAAGGGCTTCCTGGCCTTTACAGTACCTGCACTACTGCCTCTCACAATCAGATTCTTCACCATTGGAGACATCATACATCTAACAATGGGAGGAATGTTAATTCTTTTTGAGGTATTAATCATAATAATAGCCTATTTCATGCACAGGATGACCAACAATTCCATAATGCTGAAATATGAAAACCTGAGACTGATATCATCTCTGAAGGAGTCAAAGGAAAAAGCTGAACATCTCAATACACAGCTCCTTAAAGAGATAAATGAGAGGAAAAAGGCAGAGACCGAACTAAAGAGACATAAACAACAACTTGAGGTACTTGTAAGAGAACGCACCCATGAACTGAAATTAACTAATGAACAACTTAAAAAAGAGATCCAGAAGAGGAAACAGATTGAGAATGAACTTTTAAAGATTCAAAGACTTGAGGCACTGGCAGTACTTGCAGGAGGAATAGCTCATGATTTCAATAACATCCTTACAGGGATCCTGGGCAACCTAAGTCTTGCCAAGTTATATGTAAAACCAGGAGAAAAACTGTATGCCTTTCTAACAGAGGCTGAGAAGGCCTCTGTTAGAGCAAAAGACCTGACTCAACAGATTATCACCTTCTCAAAAGGCGGAGCACCGATTAAAAAGCCTGCAGATATTCGAGAAACTATAAAAGAGTCGGCATCTTTTGTTCTTATGGGATCAAATGTTAAGTGTGATTTTGAATTTCCTGATAATCTATGGAATGTGGAAATAGATGAGACTCAGATGTGTCAAGCAATTCAGAATATTATTCTAAATGCAAAAGAATCTATGCCTGATGGAGGAAGAATAAAGGTGGCCTGTGAAAACATTATTATTTCAGATGATTCTCCCCTGCCTCTCAATCCTGGTAGATATATTAGAATCACCATAAAAGACCAAGGAGTAGGTATCGATAATAAATATATTGATAAGATTTTCGATCCCTTCTTCTCGACCAAACATGGCGGCAGCGGGCTGGGTCTGTCAGTTACATATTCAGTTATAAAAAGGCACCATGGCCATATCACAGTCAGCTCAAAACCAGGCAAGGGAACCACTTTCTACATATATCTTCCTGCTTCAGGCAAAGAACCTTCCGCCTCAAGGGAAGCTACACATCTTTATAAAGGTAAAGGGAAGATCCTTGTAATGGACGATGATAAGGTTGTAAGAAACCTTATAAAGGAGATGTTACCTGAGCTTGGATATGAGGTAGAGGTTGCCAAGGACGGTGAAGAAGCACTGGAACTTTATGAGAAGGCCTTGCATAAAGACGAACCTTTTGATGTTGTTATCCTTGACCTCACAGTAGCAGGTGGAATGGGAGGTAAAGAGGCTATAAAGAGACTTTTGGAAATAGACTCTAAGGTTAGAGCCATTGTCTCAAGTGGATATTCAAATGACCCTGTGATTGCAAATTTTAAACACTATGGATTCAAAGGATTTATTATCAAACCTTATAATATCCACGAAATCAGCAGAATAATTCATGAAACAATTAATGCTCCAGACTAACCTTGTAGAATACTCTTTATTTTACTGATAACCTCCTTCGGTTTTGCCGTCGCCTTAACAAGGTAACTGTCAGCTCCAAGATTAAAAGCCTTTTCAATCTCTTCAGGGAGCCCTCTTGAGGTGAGAACAACAACATGGATAGAGGACAATTCAGGGTCTGACTTTATTGCCTGTAGCACCTTGAATCCATCCATAATAGGCATATTAAGATCAAGCAGTACAAGATCAGGTCTTTCTTCCTTAACTATCTTCAGCGCCTCCATTCCATTGCTTGCCACCTTCACTGCAAATCCCTCTGGTATAAGGAGGTTTTTGTAGATATCCTGAAAAATTTTGGCATCATCCACTACTAAAACCTTCTTCTTGCTCATACACGCCTCCAGTAAATTTTATCACCCCCTCTACTAAGTGCTTATTAATATATCAGATTAGCCTCAATATTTCAAATAAATTTCGGATTATTCATAAACAAAAAGATTGTGATATAATTATTTTCAGAATCTATTTTTTGGAATAACAAGGGAGGTCTAATGGAGAAGGCAATTCTGGTACTAAAGGACGGACTTGTTTTTGAGGGATACTCCTTTGGTGCAAAGGGTGAGACAGTGGGGGAAGTAGTGTTTAATACCTCAATCACAGGCTATCAAGAGATCCTTACAGACCCTTCCTACAAAGGACAGATAGTCACTATGACCTACACAGAGATAGGTAATTACGGGATAAACAGTGAGGATATAGAATCTGCTGGTAATCCCAAAGTAGAGGGTTTTATTGTAAAAGAATACTCTGATTACCCAAGTAACTGGAGAGCGGAAGAGGCCCTTGGAGAGTATCTAAAAAGACACGGAATTGTGGGGATACAGGGTATTGATACAAGAGCACTGACCAGACATATCAGAAACTATGGTGCCCAGATGGGGATTATCTCTACAGAGGATCTTGATCCCCAGAGTCTTTATGAGAAAATTAAAGACCATCCAGGGATTGATGACCTTGATCTTGTAAGTTCTGTTACTACAAAAGAACCCTATAAGTGGACCGAAAGACTCTGGCGATGGGAGGGTAACCCTTCTGAAGGAGATAGCCTCTCAAGAAAGCTATCTGTAGTAGTATATGACTTTGGAGTAAAATTCAATATTCTCCGTAACCTCGCAGAGGCAGGTTTTGATATCACAGTGGTACCTGCCACTACCCCTGCAGAGGCTATCCTTGAGATGAATCCTGATGCAGTGCTACTTAGTAATGGTCCTGGTAATCCTGAAACAGTTAAATACGGGATTGAAAATGCCCGCAAGCTTCTCGGGAAAAAACCTATATTCGGAATCTGTCTTGGTCATCAGATACTTGGACTTGCACTGGGGGGCAGGACCTACAAATTAAAATTTGGACATCATGGTGGTAACCATCCTGTGATGGACCTTGAGACCGGACGTGTGGAGATAACCTCTCAGAATCACAACTACTGTGTAGACATCCAAAGTCTACGAGGTCAGGTAGTCCTTACCCATAGAAATCTTTACGATGGTACAGAAGAAGGAATGAAACATGTGGAACTACCAGTATTTTCTGTACAATACCATCCTGAAGCAGGACCAGGACCAAATGACTCAAGGTATCTATTCCAGCGGTTTAGAGAAATGGTGGAGCTGAGGGGAGTCGAACCCCCGACCTCGTGAATGCCATTCACGCGCTCTCCCAACTGAGCTACAGCCCCAAAGAAGTGCTAAAATAATTTAACAATAAGATTCAGGGTAATGTCAACCCCTGTTAAACAATGCTAAGGCTGGTTGAAAAAATAGAGATAGCCGCCCCTGTTGAGAGGGTCTTTGAGTTTGTCAAAGACTTAGAAAGGCGCTTGAAACTCAGCCCTGCCTATGAGGTCATAAAGGTAGAGAAATTGACCGAGGCAGAGATAGGAAAGGGCACAAGGTTCAGAGTTCGTCTCTTACATAAAGACAAAGAAGTAGAATATATAACAGAAATAAAAAAGTTTATAGAGAACAAAAAAATAGTAGTAAAACATCTTGATGGCAACTTAAAAGTAACCCTAAAACTGAAGAAGACACCTAAAGGAACTCTCCTGATACATGATGAAGAATTTGTTATATCTGATGAAGTCCTTGCCATAGATGAAGAAGAGACAAAAAGGCGTGAGACAGGCTCCTTAATAAAGGATGTGGCAGAAGGGATTAAGGAGCTTGCATTCCTGATATATGGCCACCCAAAGAAGGTGAAAAAGCGAGAAGAGATACTCAAAAAACTAAGAGAAGACCTCAGGGTGTGGCTCAGGAGGATAAAGGAGGAGATAGAGAAAGGTTAACTGTTAAATTTGACTTTTCTGGACAGTTTAAGGTTAAATATATTTTTAGGGTAATTAAGGAGAGGAGGGTGTAGTATGTATGCTGTAATAGAGACGGGTGGAAAGCAATACAGGGTGACAGAAGGCATGCTTCTGAAGGTAGAAAAGCTGGATGTGCCTGAGGGAGAAAGTCTTGAGATCAACAAGGTGCTTCTTATTAATAAGGACGGCAACCTGATTGTAGGTGCTCCCTATCTGGAGAACGCCTCTGTAAAGGCGAAGGTGATTGAGACAAAAAAGGACAAAAAGATACTCGTATTCAAGAAGAAACCGAGAAAGGGGTTTAAACGCCTCAGGGGCCACAGACAGTACTACACAAAACTCAAGATTGAAACCATTAACTATGGAGGTTAACCATGGCACATAAAAAGGGTGTTGGCAGTTCAAGAAACGGCAGAGACAGTGAATCCAAAAGGTTAGGGGTCAAGAGATTTGGAGGCCAGTTTGTAAGGGCAGGCAATATAATTGTGAGACAGAGAGGAACCAAATTCCATCCCGGATTTAATGTGGGCAGGGGTGGCGATGACACCCTTTACGCACTCATTGATGGAATTGTAAGATTCGAGAGGAAAGACAAGAGAAGAATGAAGGTAAGCGTTTATCCTGTTGCTGCCGAGGCATAGAAAAAATCTTCTTTTAAAGGCTTTCCAGAAAGTTGTCCTATCAGAGAGAGAATACTCCCATTACAGTAGTAGGAGGGGGGCTGTCTGGTTCTGAAGCCACCTGGCAGTTGGTAAAAAGGGGACTTAGAGTAAGGCTTTACGAGATGCGTCCCCAGAAGAGCACTCCAGCCCACAAGACGGGTTACCTCGCAGAGCTTGTATGTTCCAACTCATTGAGATCAAAGGAATTGACAACAGCAGTTGGTCTGCTCAAGAAAGAACTACAGATGGCTGACTCCATCATAATCGCCTCCGCATTGAGGGCTGAGGTGCCTGCAGGAGCAGCTCTTGCGGTTGACAGAAACCTCTTCGCCTCTTATATAACAGAGACTCTCTCCAACCATCCCCTTGTGGAAATCATCAGGGAAGAGGTCACAGAGGTACCTCCACCCCCCTGTATCATTGCCACAGGCCCCCTCACATCTGACCCCTTTGCTGAAAGTCTCAGACATCTCCTCGGCAGTGAGTATCTCTACTTCTATGATGCCATTGCACCTGTTGTGGATGCTGAAAGCATTGACTACTCTAAGGTATTCAGGGCATCAAGATATGGAAAGGGAGGGGATGACTATCTGAACTGTCCTATGACAAAGGAAGAATACGACCGATTTTATAATGCCCTCATAGAGGCTGACAGAGTAGCGCCCCATGACTTTGAGGAAGACAAGGTATTTGAAGGATGCATGCCTATTGAGGTTATGGCAAAGAGGGGTAAGGATACTCTCAGGTTCGGTCCAATGAAGCCTGTTGGTCTTATTGACCCCAGAACAGGCAAAGAACCCTATGCAGTGGTCCAGTTAAGAGTAGAAAACAGAGAGGCGACTGCATACAATATCGTAGGATTCCAGACACGCCTCAGGTGGCCAGAGCAGAAGAGGGTGTTCCGCATGATACCAGGTCTTGAGAATGCAGAGTTTCTCCGTTATGGAAGCATTCACAGAAACACCTTTATAAATGGACCAAAATTTTTAAACAAGGACCTGAGCTTAAAGGTAAAGCCAGGAGTCTACTTGGCTGGTCAGATCACAGGCGTGGAGGGTTATGTGGAATCAACTGCTATGGGGCTTCTTGCAGGTATAAATGTGGCAAGGTCAGTAAAGGAAAAGGAGTTTATAAAACCACCCGAAGTGACAGCCCATGGAGCACTGGTGAGGTATATCACAGAGTCCTCTCCAGAAGGATTCCAACCGAGTAACATAAACTTTGGACTGCTACCCCCTCTGAAGAGAAAGATAAAGAACAAGAAGTTAAAAAAAGAGGCACTCGTTGAAAGGGCACTCAAGGCATGGGAGAATTATCTTGAAAAGGTGAATGAAATAGACTAACTCAACCATCTCAAAAGGAGAAGGCCTATTATAAGCAGAAGCACTACCAAGTATGTCAGAAGATTAAAATACCTTTCGATAAATTCCCTTATCTTTTCACCAAAGAGATATATAAGACCACCAATCAGAAAGAATCTCGCTCCTCTGCTCAGAAAAGAGGCGATCACAAAAACTGAGAAATCAACCCTAAAAAAGCCTGCGGATATGGTAAATACCTTGTAGGGTATAGGGGTAAACCCTGCAACAGCAATCGCCCATGCCTCGTACTTGAGGAAATACTCTCTCACAGCATCTATGGTCTCAGGTTTCACATAGGTGAAGATTATCCCCTGTGCCAGTGACCAGAACTTAAGCCCAATCAGAAAACCGAGCATACCTCCTGTAACCGATCCCACTGTACATATCCCGGAGTAAAAAAAAGACCTCTTACTCCTGCCAAGACAGAGCACTATAAGCAGTACATCTGGAGGTACTGGAAAAAAGGATGCCTCAGCAAGGGCGAGTAGAAAGAGGGCTACTGTTGCGTAAGGTGTCTCTGCCCAGCCTATTACCCAGTGGTAGAGCCGTTTTAGTGTCTTCACGATCCCCTTTTTTCAGCCTGTATAAGCACTGTCTCCTGAAGTCTGTCTGATTGAAAGACTCGAAAACCTGCCTTCTTAAGCCACGATCGTAGTTCCTCATGGGTATAGCTTCTACCAGAAGGTGTATTAACCAGCATGTTTACGGCAAACAGAGCACCAGATGCAGGTGATGTCCTTGTCCTGTCAAGATAGAATTCATGGATCACTACCATGCCTCCATCAAGAAGCGACCTCTTAACCTTCTTTATCAGTCCGAGACATTCTTTTTCACTGTATGAATGTAGTATCTGGCTCATGAATACCATATCATAACCTTCTCCCAGATCATCAACCATAAAGTCACCTGCCTTAAGTACCACCCTGTCTTTAAATGGGTCATTCCTTATGTTCTCCTTGGCAATCTTGAGTGTCTCGGGTCTATCGTAAAGCACCACCTCCTCTGCCTTCCTGGCAAAGGCGAGGCTATATGTGCCGGGACCTCCTCCGAGATCAAGTACCCTCTTAACACCTTTAAGGCGAACCTTCCTCATCACCTCTTTCACCTTGAATCTCGCTATATTGTCCATTGCCATGATGAATGCCCTGAAGTCAAACTCAGCAGAGGAGGGTTCACCTCTGCTGACGACCTCGTCAAGCCCAGACCAGCTCTGCCACAGATTGCCGTAGTGTCTGAGGAGGTCTCCCTGGTAGTGTGGACTCTTCCTGAGGAGAAATCTGTTTGAGACAGAAGAGTTCTGATACCTTCTGCCAGACTTCTTTAAAAAACCGAGGGACACAAGGGCATCAAGCAATATCTCCGTTGCCCTTTTTGAGGTATTGAGTCTTCTGGATACACTTTGGGCACTCAGAGGTCTCTCAAGAAGCTCAAACACACCGAGGGTGTTTGCAGTAATGAGCACCCTTGCACCCATGAAGCCTGTAGCAACAGATCTCAGCTTCTGCAGTTCGGTGGAAGCACTCATAACGATTTATTAAGGATAATTAAAGATACCAATATCTGTCAAATGATCAAAAACTATTCTGATCTTGCGATTGACTTGGATCAGAAGAGACTATCTCTTTAATTTTTGGAAACTATTTACCTAAGGCAAGAAAGGTGCTTGGATCGGGAGTTTACCTTTTGATCTCCAGACTCTGAAGTATCTTCCTTATCTCCTCTGGTATTTCGCCTTTCATAGCCTTGGCGAGATAAGAACTTGTAGCAATCAGGTTTACTACCTTGATCATAAATTCTCTCTTCTTTAATGTCATGGAATCGAGATTCTCTAATTTATACATATAGAATTCTCTTGATGCCCTTCCAAGTTCATAGGATACCTCTTCAAGGGTCATATTCTTAGGTTTCACTACAGGCTCTACAAGATTATATCTTCTATAATCCTTTATTACAATATATTCCTTGAGTTCTGAATATATCTCAGAATAGGGCCAAGGAGCTATAGCAAGAAAGAATGCAAGGTCAGGATTGTAAAACTTTGCAAGTTCAACAGTCTCTCTGAATCTATCTACTGTATCATCAGGCATACCCAGAACAAAAGAAGTCTCAGATACTATTTCATACTCGTTAATCAAATCAATAGCCTTTTTAGACTCTTCCACCTTTATATTCTTTTTAAATCTGTCAAGGGTCTCTTGGGATGTAGACTCCACTCCCACATATATATGATCAATCCCTGCCTCTCTGTATTTCCACATAATATCTTCATCCCTAAGGATATCGTCCACTCTTGTCTCCATAAGAATCTTTATACCCACATCCCTCTCAATCAGAAGATCAAGAATACGTTCCCATCTACTTCTGGAAAGTGTGGGAGTCTCATCTGCTATCATCACCACATTCACTCCATAGGTGTCACGAAGATACTCCAGTTCACTGACAAAACTTTCGGGGCTTCTTCCTCGCCACTTCCTCTTCCAGAATAGTTGTTGGGAACAGAAACTGCACTGTTGATTACATCCCCTTGAAGAGCTCACTATTGCAAGGGTTGAACCTTCCATTGGCTTGTATTTATATAAAGGCCAGTCAATCAGATCCCACGCTAATGGTAACCTGTCCAGATCCCTAACAAAAGGTCGAGGCGGTGTAACCACTACTTCTTCATCTCTATAAAATGCCAGAGAGCGTACTTTGGCAGGGTCTTCTCCCTCATTTATACACTCCACCAACTCCACCATTGTCTCCTCACCCTCACCCCGTACTACAAAATCCACATATTCATGTGACTCTCTCAATATCTCTTCATAACAGAAAGTGGGATGGACATTCCCTATGACAGTAACAATCTCAGGATTTATCTCCTTTGCAAGTCTAAGGACTCTCAAAGCATCCACCACTTCAGCAGTAAAGGCTGTTGTGGCAACTACATCAGGCATTGAATCTATTATCCTCTTCTGTATATCCTCATATCCATGCCAATAGCTCATGGCATCGTATATCTCAGGCTCATATCCTGCAGCACGAAGACTACCGGCAATATACACAAACCCTAAATTCAGCCATACCCCTGCTGACTCCACTACACCAGAATGATATGGAGGTGTTACAAGAAGTATCTTCTTTATCCTTTTCATATCTTCACTTCCTCAAGAACTTTCAGACCATTAACCTTCCATCTGTCATCCCTATCCCTTACAATCTCATATCTCATTTTATAGATATATCGCCTTTCTGGATTTAATATTCTGCCCGTTTCTATATCCACTCTCTCATATTCCCATGTCTCTGAAGTAAATACATAGAAGAGGTCTCTTCTTTTGCCTTCAACCTTTTCAATCCTAAAACCTATCAATCTGGCATTTATCCTCTGATTCAACCCTGCATAGGAATTGATATATACCATAACCTTTCTATACTCCTGCTCTGTAGCCACATCTTTTAAAGAATTAAAATTCATTTTACTGTATGCCTCAATTAGTGCCTGATTATACCTATACACTACAGATATAATCTCTGCATCCTCAGGGTGCTTTTCACACCCACATAGCATAAATCCAATAACACCAACCACCAAAACTGCACATCCTTTCTTTATCATCTTACCAGATATTCAGAATGTACAGTTTTCAGAAAATAGGGTATAAAGAAGAATGAGAGCACCGAGAGGGTGAATATGAACAATGTAACATACGCAGACCTTCTGCCAGTCCACTGCCTGTTAAGTCTCAAGTGAAGAAAAAGGCCATAGGCAAGCCATGTAATCAGAGACCATGTCTCCACAGGATCAAAGGCCCAGTATCTACCCCATGCATTATTCGCCCATATAGAGCCTGCTATAATCATTATGGTAAGGAAGGCAAAACCTAATGCATTAAATCTGTATATAAGAAGATCCAATCTCTGCAGAGAGGGTAGCTTCTCTGTAAAACCTGTCTCCTCTTTTCTGGAGTTTTTGTATAAATACAATCCAGCACAGCCAAAGGCAACCAGCAGTGATGCACTACAGAGCTTTGCAAAGATTACATGAAGTACAAGCCAGTAGCTCCTCAGTGAAGGAGGCAGAGGTATCTCATCTCTGGTACTCATAAGGCCAAATCCCATAGAGAGAAAGATCAGAGACATAATAACTGGTGCCGCCTTCTTGAGAAACTTAAACCTCAACTGTATAAGCAGATAAAATACCATGGCAACCCAGGCATCAGAACTCATCACTTCATACATGTTTATATATGGTCCATGGCCTACCCTGAGCCACCTGCCTCCTATTGCAACAGTATGTGGAAGGAGACCCAAGAGACCTATCCAGAGGGCGGTATCAATAATCTTTTCCCTCTTAAAAACGAATCCAACAATAGCCCCCACACTACTTAATCCATAAGCTGTTGTAGCAAGCCAGTGAAGCAGTACTTCGGTATTAATATCCATAAAACGCCCCTTTTAATTCATCTATAATCCTTCTGAACTCTTCCTCAATAAATTCTTTATTCCGATATGCATGGGCACCTATATAGAGTTTCCCATTGCCAAAGGCTATCCATACTATTCTGGGTATTACAAAGACCATTCCCATTGTTGAAAGTACAATCAATACAAAACCAGAGTAAACCACCCCTACACCCGGGTCCTTGGAGACATAAATCCCGGTCCAGTAGAGGACTCTATTAAACCTAAGCCAAAAGTCTCCTATCTCAACCCCATCTCCTTCATTAAGAGTCCCACTCCATATTTTCCTCAATCCCTCTCTTATGTCTATCTTAACAGAAGCAGGGTTGTAAGGCATTAACTCAAGTATTGCTTGAACCTTGGTGCCAGGAACAACGAAATCCTGTTTTAGCACCTCCTTATTATATCTTTCCCTGTAAGGAAAGTTTACATATCCTGTAGTCCGTTCCATACCTCTTTTATCAACCAGACTGAAATATGCAGAATACCCATAATACTTGGTCTGGTAAAAGGAGAATCCCTTGTATCGTAAGGGTTTATTCATCTCTACCTCTTTTGTAAAAGCCTCTCCCTCTCTGGGCAACACCTCCATTATACTCTGGTAAAGTCTCGGATGTTTATCATCCCAGTACTGAACCCTGAATTTTTTAAGTCTCAAAGAAAAGTCAAATTCGGGTCTGTAACCTGATGCTCCATATGCTTTACTGATAAACTCATCCTCTCTGCCATAGAAGATCTGTCCTTCTGAGATTTCAAAGGTACCACTGAACCTGAAAAGCCCACTTATCAATACTCCAGCAATCACTGTGAGTAAACCTCCATGGAACAGAGGTACCCACCAGTATCCTATCTTCCCCTTATATGCATAAATACCTCCAGGAGATAATTTCACTCTATAATGAAACCTCCTCAACACTTTGACAGCCCTCTGCACTGTCTGCTCCATATCTTCGGACACAGCCAGGATATTATGAAGACTGAGTCTCTTTATCTGCTCAGGTCCCAGAGGTCTGTTGTTCCTCTGTTGTTTTAAGGCAACACCTACCCTTTCTGAAAGATTCAAGCCAATATTAAGTGAGAATAGCCCTACTATTATGAGAAACCACCAGGTAGTATAAATATGGTCAAGACCTGTAAGATGGATGAACTCTGCAACCTCAGGGAATCTGGCCCGAAACCTGAACCATTCGGCCTCGCTCATTCTGGCTCTTTGCGGCACCAGCGTGGCAAGTACAAGTGAGAGTGTTATCAATATGATAAATGTAACTGCATATCGCCTTGACTTGAGAACCTTTATTACTCTCACATATCAACCTGAAATCTATTATTTTTAACCACACCCTGCCACTGCAGCATCATGACAGTCATTCTCCTGCCAGTTACCGCTCGTCTTCCAATTAATTCCACTCTTAAGTCCCGTATTCCCTGTAGCATTGTAAGGTGCAGGATCACAATCCACAAACTTCAGGAATCTATATCTCTTCCAACCATGAGGTATCGCCACATGACAATACTGACAAGGCCTCTTGTTGTGATCTCTGGTATGAAGATTCCTGGTGCCCTCCATGAATCCAGTACTACTAAAATTAGGGTCATGACAGTTGAAACACCAGACATTACCATCCCTCTCTGATACAGTACTATCCCATCTGGTATAAGGGCTTCCTGAAGGTACCTTAAGAATAAAGGCATATGAAGAACCATGAGGCCCTTCGGGAGTTGTACCTGATGCATTGTCTACTCCATGACAACTGCTACACCTCAACTTAGCCTGCCTCCTTTCAGCATCAGTCAGACCCGCCAGTGTGGGTTCCATCTGGCCTATATAGGTACTGTTGAAACTACCATAAGTGGTGCTGGCCCTTGGAGTAGTATTTGCAAGCCCTGAAGGACCAAAAGAATCGCAACCAGTGGTGCCAGGGTCTGGTGCAACTGATGCCAAGAGGTCTCCCTCCACATAATGATAAGACCAGTTGTTTACATTAAACTCCTGAGCCATATTGGTCTGTTGCCAGGTGGCGGAAGGAGTTGGATTAGGTGCATTTGTAGAGACACCATAGGCCCAGTTTGAATGACACTTCATACACACCTTGTAGTCAAGGTTTATAGTAGTTGTACCATCAGGCTGTGTTACTGTGACAGAAGCATCAGACACATAGGTATAATTTGTGGATGTCAGCTCTGTAAAATTGGTTGTTGGATTAGCTATACTTACTCCAGATGCTCCTTTCAGAGGATTCGAAGCAGTAGCAGCATGGGGGTTATGACAGTCCTCACATTCGGCATGACGATTTGTTCCAGTTAGTGAACCATCATTGTATGAGGAACCATCTCCAGGCTTGTGTATACCTGAAATCGAGGTTACAGGATGTGTGTATGCCTTTGTATCGAAGATAGAATATATCGCCTCTGACTCTCCACTCATAGTAGCCACACCATAATAGTCCATTCCTCCAGTTGCCTTTGCAGGACCACCTCCAGGATTGGTATCAGTACTCTGACTATGACATCTGAAGCAGAAATTCTCCTCAAGAGGATCTGTGGGTGTGGTAATTCCGAGGAATGCAAACAGTCTCCTCACAGTACTGTCATGGAGAGCAAACTTGTTGGCTGAGGTCTGAAATGTAGTAGTCTCATTATTCCTTGCATTATGACACTTGGAACAATTTGCATTGAATGTAGAACCATCATGGAGTGTTGAGGTAACAGTATACTGGTGAGCACTGCCTGCGTAATCTGTATCTGTTACTACAACAGTAGCAGTGGTTCCATCAGAGGCCCTTCTGCTTGTATCCTTTGTTAGAGAGTTCTGATGACAACTGATACAAATTCCTCCACCTGTCACATAATCACTGTTTGCATATCCACTCGTTGCTGTTGGTACAGTAGCGATATCTGTTCTCAAGAGCATTGACCTTCCTGTGGTATTACTTGCATTCAGTCTCGGGCTGAATATACTATGGTCTACATGGCACATGGTACACTTTCTGCTTGTAGCATTGGTGCCTGTAGTAGCATCACCCTGAGGAACAGTAGTTGGATACCCAGACTGTGTATTATTCATTGCATGATGATAACCTGTGGTATTGGTAAGATCAATATTATGACAGTCAGTACAGTTATAGTTATCACTCCAGACTGTAACACTTGCTGTCTTTGTACCAGCAAGACCCGTAGGATGACAGGAGACATTTGAACAGGTATCATCAGAAGGACTCCCATTGAAGGTATAATTAATTGTTACTGTTACAGCTCCTCCTGTTATGTTATCACCATCTGGATATGTAGAACCTGCCACCACATCATAAACATCATTCTTATGATTTGCTGGATCTGTTATTGTGGTGTTTGTAGTTGTAGTTGCATAATGGCAGTGTAAACACTGTGTCTCTCCTGAGGGAGTAGCTCTTGTATCCACATGATACTGATGGGCATTAGGTTTTGGTGAGCCTGAGGTATAAAGAGGTGCAGCCTTTCTGTAGTCAGTATACATTGTATTACCATGGCATGCACCACAGCCAGCATCGGTTCCCCATGCTGGAGTATCTCCTGCTGCAGTACCACCAGTCCATACAGCGGTTCCGTCATTGTGACAGGTGATGGTAGAGCATGTTTTAGAGGCTGTATTATATATCCCGGAAGGATTTGTAGAGTCAAAGTATACATCTTGTGTATTTGCGTTTACATGTTTGGTAGGCAGTATATCCAATCTTATGGTTGTACCATCCTGTGTAGTCTGATTATGGCACTTCTGACAACCTATCCCACTGTTTACATGGGTAGGATGGCTGTTGGCAGTAGCAGTACCTGCCCCGCCATTTGTATAGGAAGGAGGATAATCATGACAGGATGTACAATCAAGAGCTGCTCCACCCCAGGTTACAATGGCATACTGTTCAACTGCTGTACCCACCTTGGCATTACTATGGCAATATACATTAGAACACTGTTTAGTAGCAGGATCAAAGCTTCCACCACCAGGCACAGAGCCAGCAGTATAAGGTTCTATTGCCACATCCCTTGTTTTATTCACATGGTAGGTACTGTATCCTGACGCAGACACTGTGGCAGGGGCATCATTATTCACAGTATTCGTATGACATTTATAACACTTAAATTGATATATTGCTGTACTGCCAGCATGCTTTGCATGGCTTCCGGTAGAAGGAGGTGTGGAGGCTGTTGCCCCATGACAGGTCCCACAGGCACCAGAAGCAGGATTGCCCCACGTGGGAGTTGTATATGTGGGCGTATCTGTACCATCACTGTGGCAGTAAACACTTGAACAGGAACCATAGGCATCTCCAGGTTGGGAAGTGCCAGAATAAGTACCTCCATATTTGGGAGCAAATGCTACATCTATGGTGTAGTTAGCATGTCTGTCCCTTTGAGGCTGTACAGTAGTAGGATCGTGACAGGAAAAACAGGGATCATCAGTATTATTATAATTATGGCAGGGATAACACTCCTGAGGTTCTGAATAATCAAAGTGTTTCTGATGACTGCCTGTAGCAAGCTGTGGCGTAGAGCTACTGTAGTAGTGACACTGATCACAACCGGATATTGTGGCACCCCATTGAGGTGTCTGCCTGTAGGTAGGACCACTTCCTGGTGGAGAGGACTGTACAGTACTGTGACAGTAAATATTATTACATGTACCATAAGCATCAAGCATGGTATCAGTACCACTGTAGGTCCCTCCAGAAGTCTTGGGATCAGATGAAAATACAATCTCGGATCTATTGTTCACATGAAGGGATTCATCCACCGTAGGGTCTGTATGACAGAGTCCACAGCTATAATTATAACCATCAAGATAGGCACGAGCATGTTTTGAGTGACTCCCTCGAGGGGGAGGATTTGAAGCAGTAGCACCATGGCAGTCACCACATGCAACAGTACCACTCCATACAGGCTGGGTATTCGCCCCTCCACCCCAATTAGTACCATCAGTAAGCATTCCATGACAGTAGATATTGCTACAACTCATTGACCCATTCTGGGTAATAGTTGTAAAGGCATTGCCCTGTCCATAGGAATAACCATTCGCAAGGGTACTACGCCCATCATAACTGCCCCCTTGTACACTAAAGATATTAAATCCTATCTGGATAATCTTATCATATATAGTAGATGCAGGCATCCCTCCTTCATGACATGTACTACATGTATATCCACGGGTTACGGCATGGGTCTGATGAGCACCAGCAGTGGTGGAGCCTGTACCTCCTTCATTGCTTGCCAAACCATCAGGACCCCCAAGAGTGGCTGTTGTAGGTGGATATCCATGACAGCTGTAACAGGTTACAGCAAACCCCTCAGTATGAGGATGACACCTCATACAATCAGTCCCATTCTCAGTAGCATGTACCCCTATGGCTGCCCTTGTGCCATCACTCCTCCAGTGCCCCGTCTGGGTATGACATACCTGACACACTCCATTAGGTGTGCTGTCATCAGGATTGCCATCTGCATC
>Ga0209426_1000173_pt1 | contig 96052 bp, 100 predicted proteins | sample Deesub1362B_J571_FD_187697 | JGI IMG/M metagenome (GOLD analysis project Ga0209426, IMG submission 187697) | Deep oceanic, basalt-hosted subsurface ecosystem from Juan de Fuca Ridge flank, Pacific Ocean, CORK Borehole 1362B_J2.571 (SPAdes)... ... | reverse complement strand
CCGTTACAGTGATGTCCGTGACCTCCGGAAACCCGTAAGGGATGAACAAACACTTGAATTCCGGTCCCTCCTCCTTGAACTTCTCTTCAACCCATTCCCAGTTCACTTCTCCCATACTACCACCAAAATTAATGAATTATCATTGTATAAGTTGATAATTAATAGTCCGTAATACATCCTAGTAAGGTTTAATACTCAACAAGACATAATGAACTAGAGTTGGTGGTAAAAATGGGGAGGCACTCTATTTTTCTTGACGCTTCAAGCGAGAAAAAACTTAATTTCATTCTTTCGATGGAAGGTGTATCTAAATCTGAACTTTTACGAAAGATTATATCATTTTATTACGAAATGTGTAGCATAGAACATCCGTTAGACATTGAGACCATCAAGGTCTACATTATGCTACTTTCTAAGGGCGAGCACCTAATTGTTGATGTAGCTCATTGGGATTTATTCATGAGCCTCTCAAGGTATTTTAACGATGCTTTTTGGGAAGAATTGAATAAAATTGGAAGAGAGCACGGGGAGCAATGGAGAGATAGGGTGAACTTCGTAGGTTTTTTGAAGCTACTCGAGTGCTGCAACTGGTTTTCAGTTGTAAAAATGAACGAAATAAAATACGTGCTAATTTCCAGAACTGAGAATAGCATGGATTTTATAATTGGTTTTTTGAAAGGAGTCTGCAAAGGTTATGGAATTCAGCCCAGAATGGTTAAATTAAAGGGTAAGATACTGGTGGAGTTTTAAGCAGAGAAGTCATATGAGTCTTTGATATAGCCATTTTCCAATTGCCATGATATTGTGCAGATTTCAGCATACAATTCAAATTTGAACCTTTCTCAATCTTATTACCATAGTGAATCACCCCTCGCTCGCGCAAGGGGTCTTGCAAGCAACAAGAGGATAAATCCCTCAAGCTATTCATTCCTTCAGAACCCTCTTTAAAAACTCATCGGGTGTGTAGACCTCGTCAACCCATTTAAAATCCTTAACATTGTTCGTAATCATCGGACACTCAAGCTTTACGGCCAGACTTCCAATCATGTAGTCTCTTGCCTTAGCTCTAAACTCCCAGTTTCCTATAGCGGCTTCGCTGGCAATTCTGGCACATTCTTTATCAAACGATGCAACCTTAACCTTCAGGGCATCCAAGAATGCATCAACGAATTCTCTGCCATCTCTATCATTTTTGCCCTTTTTCTTCAAGTAGTGGTAGCGGAGTTCCGTGTATGTGATGGTCGAGATATAAGCATCGTAATCGCTGTTTTTCAGCCAGTCACAGAATCTCCTGCTGGAGAAGACGTTAGTATCCAGAATGATTACTTTTTCAATCAAAAACCTCCTCAAAACCGGTTTTCATCTCTTCTATCGTTTTCTCTATATCTTTGAATACTTCCACGCCTTCCCTGATGATATCGTCCGCTTTCACAATTTTGTATCCGTCCTCTGTTTTGATGAATACAACTTCATCTCCAGTCTTTATATTGAGCTCTTCCCTGACTCTCTTTGGTATGGTGATCTGGTACTTCCGGGTAACCAATACCATTACAGAACACCTCTAGTAATGAAATATTCAAAAAGTAATACATATAACTTTTTGTAGTGCGGAATGAAAGTTGATGAAGAGCTCAGAGCCGCTGCCAACGTCTGGGCAGCTATGATGAAGGCGAGGTACGAATTCTTACCTGAGAGCAAGATGTTTTACGGGGAAATTCCTAGGCTGAGGGGCGTTTATGCCTATGCGGATACCCTTGAAGAATGCGAAAAAGAGCTGGAAGAAGTACTGGAAGAGTGGGTTTTGATAAGAGTCCCAAAGGTTCTTCAAAATTCTGGAAGTTGGTGGTGTGAAGATCGCAGTCAGTGGTAGCCGCAACCATACCCATGACCTTCATCTTAAAACCACTTCCATAACCACCACTTTTCGAAAAGAGCTTTGCCCCAATGCCAAAACATAGAAGGATTCCTCATTTTGATCGTTGGTTCCGGCTCAGAATAAAAATTTCCACTAGCATACCCTGCTCTGCCATCGCCTAATTCAATGAAACAATATCCTTTTCCTTCAAATTCTTTTACGCCTGACTCTCCTTTAATTTTTGCGGCAATATTATGTGCCACAACCTCCGCTTGGAAGTGCGCGAACACTCCAGCCTTGGGGAGGAATTTTCCATTTGGAAGTGGTATTTCGGTTATATCCCCGATTGCATAAACATTCTCAAAATCGGTTTCGAGGGTTCTCGGGTCTACTTTCACCCATCCATTTCTACCTGAGATGGGCGAGTCTTGCAATACTGGAGGCAATCCATGGGGAGGTATACCGATGAGGAGGTCATAGAATATCTTTCTTCCATTCTGAAACTCAATTTCTTTCTTTTCCGGGTTTATGCTGTTCACGTTATGCTCAGGTGTAAATTTAATACCATTGCTTTGCAGTAAAAAGACTATCTTTTTTCCAATTTCTGGGCCTACAGTTGGCATCGGTAACTTTTCGGGAGTGACGACTTCAATCTCCACGTTCTTTTCCCTTTGTTTAAAGTATGAGGACAAAATCAGGGCAGCTTCGTAGGGTGCAGCAGGGCATTTGAAGGGTGTTGATGAGATCAGTACGACCACTCGGCCTCCCCCAAAGTCACTTATTGCCTCCCTCAGCCTCTCCGCACCAGATAAATCATAAAGGTTGTAGGCAGCTTCTGAAAACCCCGGAATTTTTTCGGGATAGGTGTTTGCCCCCAAAGCTATAATAAGGCAATCATACGTGACATCGCCTTTAGATGTCAATACTGTTCTGTTTTCAAAGTCTATTTTTTGCACCAAAGCGTTGAGAAAATTTATCCCTTTCTTTTCCAGTGATAAAAGAGGTTTTTGAATTTGATTTGCTTCTCTTTCACCTACCATCAACCAGAGCAGTGAAGGGTAAAATATGTGATCCAGTTCCTTATCAACCAAAACAATTTCAGTATGTTTTGGCAGTGCTTTCCGTAGCTTATTGGCAACCACTATTCCACCTGCTCCTCCTCCCAAAATCACAATCCGATTACTCATTTGATTTTCCTCCATCACCTATAACTACAACTTTATCCGATGTTTCTATCAGTCTCATGAGGTCATTGATGGTTGATGTCGGGCAAATGCCTTCCTCCTGATGTCTGAGCTTCAAGCATGTACCGCATGCTATAATTTCTCCACCCAGATCCAAGAATCTCTCCATTTCAGCTCGAACGTTGAAGGTATCTCCCTGAATATTCTCCACCTCTACTCCTGCTCCCAATAAAAAAACTCTGACCTCATGTCCGGCTAAGACTTAAGCAACAGCCAGTCTGAAAGCATTTCAGGCTTTTTCGGGATCATTCGTATTGATTATCAGACCAATTATCACTCTCTCACCACTTTTGCAATTCTTTCTAGTTTCTCAATCTGGTCTAGCAAAAATTCTCTCATTAAATCACAGGCCTTCAAAATTCTTTCGTCGGCAATTCTGTAAAATACACTGTTTCCGTGTCTTCTTGTCTCGACGATTCCCCTTTCCCTGAGTACTGCCAGATGTTGAGATACGCTTGATTGAGGTAAGTTAATAAGCTCTACAAGCTCATTCACAGTTTTTTCTCCCTCCCGGAGGAGATCTATGATTTCCAGTCTTCTAGGACTCGTAAAAACCTTGCAGATGTCCGCATGGATTTCGTAGAGTGCTTTATCCATATATTCTAATATTTCAATCTTACAGTATTTAAATTTTATGCTATATTTCACAACATGTCTTTTTCCGGAGTCATTTCCCACTTTTAACAAACCCTGATGTGAAGCCACTGGATAAAGCCTAGGACGAGTCTCATTTGCACTCAAACACTGCCAGTCCTCATCACACCATTCTTGAAATGTCAGCTTTTTTTACATTCTTACGTCTGAACATTGAATTTAGAAACGACAAGATAGTTGATGAGAAAAAATTTATATTCAATTCGTCATATCTAAGACCATTCGTCTTCAAGGTGTTTTTCATGAAAGCTGATGTAGTTAAAAGGAATGAGAAAATTGTGAAGCTTCTTACCAAGGCAGGAATCAACGAGAAGTTGGCCAGAATCGTTGTTTTCCTGTCCACAGTACCTGAAGCAGTCTCAAGGGCTATAGAGAGAGAAGCCAATCTGAGGCAGCCAGAAGTCAGCCTTGCGATGAAGGAGCTCAAAGCAATGGGATGGACAGATGAGGAGCAGGTAAGGACAAAGGGAAAAGGGAGGCCTTTCAAGGTTTACAGGCTTAAGAGGCCTTTGAAGGAGGTTGTCGGCGAGGTCGTTGAGAGGAAAAGAAGAGAACTTGAGACGATAAAAAGGAAGCTTGAAGAGCTGGAAGAGCAAGTAGGACTCATTAAGTAATTAACGGTGCAGACATTCCATCAAAATGAGGCCATGATTGTATCTATAGATGAGCCTTCAAGGTGGCTTAAATTTTTGGAACGTAACAAGCACTAAGCTCAAATCTTGAGGCTTGGTATGTGTTAGGTTGAAATAATTTTTAGGTTGTTTTTAAAGTTCACAAATTACGAACAAAAAGTTCATAAACCGTGAACTAAAAGTTCACATATCATGAACATTTGGAGAATACTATCGAGTAAAGAAAGAACTGAAGTGCTCCAATACATACTTGAAAAAGAGGTAGTTGGAGTAGAAGAGATAGCTAAAACTCTAAACAGAAGCAAAGGCTTCATTTCTCAGTTCTTCAAGCTCCTTGAAGGTGAAGGAATCCTGGCAAAAAAGGACAGGAAATATGCGGTGCTCCTCAACTCACCTAAGGTAAGATCAATCAAAATCCTGCTGAACATCATGAGTATTTACACAGTCCTAATCAAATACAGGACAGAGTGGATGGATAGCTTGGGCATATATGGTGGTTTTGCAAAGGGGACGAACAGAGATGATAGCGACATCGACATCTGGATAAGAGTTACAAAACATCCCGGAGAGAAAGAAGTTGCAAAGGTGGAAAAAAACTTAACCGTTGAGTTCGGCAAGCCCGTTCACATCCTTATTCTCACACCTGAGAAGCTCGAAAGACTAAAAAAAGAGGATCAGATTTTTTACTGCGAACTCTCAAACTCATTTGTGATTTGGGGTGATGGGATTGGATTTTAACGAGTGTGTCATGAAAGGTTTGCTCAGAAGAGTTACACCGTCGAAAGAGAAGGCACTTTTGAGCATGAAGAAGGCTGAAAGGTGGCTTGACGAAGCAGAAAAGAACCTCAATTCTGACTCATACGATAGCTGCCTGATCTCTTCTTACCTTGCTATGTTCCATGCTGCAAGGTCAATACTCTTCAAAGACGGTTAGAGGGAGAAAAGCCACTTCTGCATCTCGCGATACCTTGAAGAGGAGTATGTCAAAACTGGAAAGTTAGAGAAAGAATGGGTAGGCTTGTTCGATAGGCTCAGAGGGTTAAGGCATGAAGATCAGTACGACATTTCATATTTTGCAACAAAGGAGGAAGCTCAAGAGGCTTTGAACGTAGCATTCGAATTCGTAGAAATGATAGAAAAACTTCTCAAAGAAATATGACTTAAAATTTATTGATGTCACAAAATAATCTAATTGGGTAGATTAGTGGCTTTCTGGCTTTGCACAACAACATAAGATGATTGGAGCATTCTCCTTTTTCATAAAGATCCATACGATAAGGACATCCGGAGGTAGTCGAGAAATATTTTCAGAAAACTTCTCACATCACCATACTTATCGTTTAGTCTTCTTTTATCTTTGTACGATAAAACCACCAGGTTATACCGCTAGTCAGTATGGCAATTTTCACGCCATGCTTAAAGGAATAATTGAGAATCTGCTCTTGATGCCTCTCGAGGTCTTCTCCAACCTTTTTAACCTCAATAAATACTTTGTTGTAATTATTGTGCCTCAAAGCAAAATCAACCCTTCCGGTTCCCACTGGAAACTCGGGGTGGATTTCGTCGATGTTGAAAGGATCCCAGCCCAAATATGAAAGAATTTTCAAAATGACGCCTTGCTTGGTAGCTGCCTCATCCAGTGAAATGAGCCTCCTATCAGATTGTATCCCTCTTATGAATTCCAATAATTTCTCTTTCAATACTTTTCACCTCTTTTGGGACATACTACAGATGAACACACCCTATATTTCGATTACAGGATACGCCAATTTGTATGCGAGATACTAACCAATTCCGACATCCCTTAATCAGGATTTAGAATATTGGATTCTATAAGCATATCAAGCAATGTAAAAGAGCGTTAAACCAAAAGGATGGACGCCGGGGCTGGGACTTGAACCCAGGAGCCCATTACGGGCACCGGCTCTCAAGGCCGGCGCAGTGCCTCTCTGCAACCCCGGCAAGTCAATTTTCTGATTGTTCAGACAACCTTCTCGCTGCAATATCTACCGTGAGCTTATGAAAGTTTTGGTGTGAGTGTGCAGTTCTTGACAATTCCTAGTCATTTTTCCTAAATTTTAGATCCCATCCACCCTACTCCTCCACCCCTAAGATTCACTGAGACCGTACAATTTTACTTATTCGCTCTTTTTGACACATTTTGAATAAAGTTAGATAATGCATTATTTAATGCCCTTCAAAATGTTTCAATGTTTTTAGGTTGAAAAGAAAATAGAAACGCCTATAAGTTCAGTATTCTCTTCAAACCATACAGTCCATACAAATTTCTGTTAAATCTCCCATCCGCCCTTTTTGTCTTCTTTGTCTTTTTTCCTACCCTTAACTTTCTCATCTTCAGCACCTTCAGCCTCAGCAGCTTCATCTTCTTCAGCCTCAGCCTTGCTTTTCATCTGAGTGTATCTGGTGTATGCGAATATTACTATTCCTGCAGCAATCAACACTCCACCTATCAGCAAGAGGTTGTCCTGACCGCTGCCTCTCCCTGCCTCAGGCTGCATGGGCTGCTGCATAGGAGGAAACTGAGACTCCTTAAAGCTGAGGAAATAAGTCTCACCCTTTTTAAGATTCTGGGCAGAGTAAATGTGGTAGCTGTTATCACCCATTTGCTGAAGACCCAAATAATTCAGGTTTTTCACATCAATCCCTTCCCCGCCTGTCAATAGTATAAGCACCTGCTTGGCATCAAAATCAACAACCCCTTCATAAGAAGGGCTTGACAGTAGGTAAAAGTAGGCAATATCAGCTGTTCCATTTGGAAGTATGCTGGTTTTCACAGCAATAACCCCATCCTTAACAGTCGCTTCACTGCCTGGAGGTGCTCCGGCGAGATGAACATTTAAAGCAGATTTTGGGAGGGTGAATTCTATCTCTCCGCTGAATATCTTATCACCGGTATTTTGTAGTCTCACCACATCAAATACTGTCCAATTTCCGTCATAAGCTATTATCGAGTGTTTGTTAACAATAATTAGCTTCGACGTGTCTGAAGTTGTAGTAAAATCGAAGGTAACGGATGTTAAATTAGTAACATTCACTCTTCTGACCGCAGTTATGTTGTTGTACGTTATAATCACGTGATACTCGCCATCCGGCACATCTACATTTACTGGAATTGTTGAAGATGTCACATTTATACTGGTTTCATTCCCGAAAACCTGAATACTTATGTTTCCTCCTTGATAACCGGTAATGTTTACAACTAACTGTGAGGAAGAAACTGGGAAAATTAACAGGATGAGTCCAAATACTGTGAGAACGAGAGAATAATAGCCTCGAATATCTCTGCTACCCATAATGCCTCGCTTTTCATGGGATATAAAAAACTTCCGGGCTAAAATTAAATAGCTCAATAACTGGTAATCTCTATGCAACCCATCTTTTTTGCCGATGCAAGGGCTCCAGTAACTGACGTGGCGAACTGGTACCAGCCTGAGATGAGTCTGGTAGCAAAGCTGGAAAAACTCATCGACGAAAGCGGAGTTCTCGATTTCATTTCCAGCGGAGATATTGTAGCAGTTAAAACACATTTTGGAGACAGAGGAACAACAAGAATTCTGCGTTCAGTCTTCTTGAGAAAGATTTCAGAAGCCGTTAAAGAGCGGGGCGGGAAACCCTTTGTAACCGAAACCACTGGCCTTGGATTGCTGAAAGACAGGAGTACTGCAGTAGGCAGAATTGAAATTGCTGAAGAGAATGGTATTACCCACCAGACTGCTGGAGCTCCAGTTATTGTTGCAGATGGTCTTCTCGGCCTAGATTATGTGGTGGCAGAGATCGACGGAAAACATCTCAAGCGGGTGCACGTTGCTAAGGGGATAGCTGAAGCGGATGCAGTGGTTGTAGCTACTCATTTCAAGCTCCACATGAGGGCAGGAATTGGTGGGAGCATCAAGAACATTGGCGTTGGATGCGTTGCAAAGCCCACAAAATATGACATTCACGTCCCGAACCCACCGCGGATAATTGCAGAGAAGTGCACGAAGTGTGGGAAATGCGTTGAGGTTTGTCCAACAGATGCCATCATCGATTTCCAGATTGACTTGGAGGTGTGCGTTAAGTGCACGGGCTGCAGAGAGGTGTGCGAGTATGAAGCAGTGGAGATTCAGCCCTGGCTCCTTGGAGAAGAGATTGCCGAAAGAGTTGTTGAAGCCACAAAGGGTGTAATGGACGTAGTAGGAAAGGAGAACTTCGCCTTTCTGAACTTCATGATTGATGTTACGCCTCACTGCGACTGTCATCCCTTTAGCGACTCCCCATTGATGAGCGACATCGGGATATTTGCCTCGAAGGATGTCGTGGCGGTGGATAAATCCTGCCTGGACAGGCTTGTTGAATCGCCTAAAGCCCCAGATGCCTTAATAGACGGATTCTGGCAGAATACTGCTCCAGAAAGGCAGCTCAACTACGCTGCTGAACTTGGTCTTGGAACTCTCAACTACAGAATAATAGAAATATAAGTGGGTGCCGATAATCAAAAAATTTTTATCCTTACAATAGTAATGATGAAATGTGATTTCCATGAAAACTGCGCTGAAGATAGTCGTCATACTACTCACAACATCCCTTTTCATAGGCTGTACTGGCCTAGGAAAACCAGAGGTTGTGAGAATCGAAAATGAGTGGGGGGAAGTCAACGAAGATTATACTGAGGTCCTAACAAAAATTGTGGTGGACAATCCCAACCCTGTGCCGATACCAATCAGCGCTGTTGAGACCGAGCTGTACCTGAATGGAATAAAGATGGGCAGTGGTAAAAACATCAATTCTGCTTCTATCGAGCCAGGTGAAAGCGTTATTGTTCTTTCCACCAAAATTGAGAACGACAAGATTCCAGAATGGTGGGTAAGCCATATAAAGAATGGTGAGAGGAGCAAGGTAACTCTGAAAGGATATCTTGTTTTTGATCTCAAAATCACCCAGTTCAGATTCCCAATTGAAGAGGAGAGCAATATACAGACTGACATCCTTAGTTCACTCAGCTTTACCAGAGACTTTGGAGTTGGACCTGCGAAAATCACAGTTTCTATGAAGTCATCATGGGGCGAAGTATCATCCACGACGACCCAGATATTACATACTGCCACCTTCACAAATCCGAACTCATTCCCGATCCCACTTCTGGCTACTGACTACACCATCACCCTCAACAACATCGAGATTGGCAGGGGAGAGATAGGAGATGTGACAATCAAGCCAAACGCCAAGACCACTGTCACTTTCACAACATACATAGAGAATGAGAAACTTAAGGAGTGGTGGGTCAGCCATATCAGGAATAGCGAAAAGAGTATAATACGAATGAATCTGGCTCCAGAGTTTGAGATCCTAGGCCAGAAGTTTAAAATTCCGGTAGTAAACGTTGAATCGGAGTTTAGCACCAGCATACTCAGTTAAACCCCCAGAAACTTTAATCATATCTTTTTACTATATCAAACATATTACAATTATTAATACGAGACAAGGCAATATTTATATCACCTAATCTTGCAGCGTGATTGGTGAGGCTAATGAAGAACATATTCGTAGAGCAGCTCATTCACACTCCAATTGAACATCAAGTAGTGGAGATAGTCGAAAGGAAGGGTATAGGGCATCCCGATAGCCTTGCAGACGGGATGGCAGAGGCGATGAGCAGGGCTCTCAGCAAGGAGTATCTCAAGCGGGTGGGAGTTATCCTCCACCACAATACCGACGAGACACAGATTGTTGCCGGAAGAGCCAATCCAGAGTTTGGTGGGGGCGAAGTGATTCAGCCCATTTACGTTTTGCTGGTGGGCAGAGCTACCAAGTTCTTCGACGGAATACACATTCCTGCAGACAAAATTGCCTTAAAGGCCGCTAAAGACTATATAAAGCAAGCAATGGCTAACTTGGACCCAGAAAGTGAAATGATCTTCGATGTGAGACTCGGAGAGGGTTCCACAGACTTGAAGGACGTGTTTCAGAGAAGAAGCGGGAAAGCAGCTTTGGCTAATGATACAAGTTTCGGTATAGGGTTTGCCCCTCTCAGCGACACCGAGAGACTAGTTTACAATGTAGAGCGAAGAATTTACAATGAATTCAGGAAAAAAGAGAAAGCAGTAGGAGAGGATATCAAGGTTATGGGGCTTAGAGAGAATGATAGAATAACTCTAACGATTGCCTGTGCCTTTGTCGGCAGACATCTTTCCGACATTAAGGAGTATGTCACGGTAAAGGAAGATTTGACCTCGTTTGTGAAAGAGCTTGCATCAGAATATACTGAGAAAAATGTGGATGTTTATGTTAACACTGCCGACGACTATGACAGAGGGTGTGTTTACCTAACAGTTACCGGCACATCTGCCGAGAATGGTGATGACGGAAGTGTTGGGAGAGGTAACAGGTGCAATGGGATTATCACGCCAGGCAGACCCATGTCCATGGAAGCTACAAGCGGGAAGAATCCAATCAACCACGTTGGCAAGATATACAACATATTGGCAAATCTGATTGCTAGGGATTGTGTTGAGGCTGTTGAAGGGATACAAGAGGTTTACGTGAGAATTCTGTCTCAGATAGGAAAGCCCATTGATGAGCCGAAAGCTCTGAGTATTCAGATAATTCCGAAGAAGGGATTCGATATAGAAAAGATGGAGCCAAAAGTTAGAACAGTTGCTGAGGAATGGTTAGAAGATATAAACAAAGTAACAGAGATGGTGATAAACGGAGAAGTCAGCACATTTTAGTTTTTCATTGGTTTATTTCAAATTATAACAACCCCTTTTCTACCCTTTTCTACCCCAAATTTTGACATTATCGTACTTAATATTTTTAATCGTTCCTTATCATCACCTTGCATGTAACCTTTTTTAACCTGCCACCATTTTTTAGTCATGATTCGCATTGACGGCAGTCATGGCGAGGGTGGAGGACAGATTCTCAGAACCGCCATCGCTCTTTCCTGCATCACTGGAGAGGCTGTGGAAGTTTATAACATCAGAGCCAACCGCCCTAAACCTGGCTTAGCAGCACAGCATCTCAAAGGGATTGAAGCCGCTAAAATAATCAGCAATGCCGAAGTTGAAGGGCTAAAAATAGGGTCCACTCGCATCGTATTCCAACCAAGAGCACTGAAAGGAGGAGAATTCAAAATAAATATTGGTACAGCCGGAAGCGTAACACTGATTCTTCAAACCATTCTGCTCCCATCTCTTGCTGCAGAAAGAGAGAGTATTTTTGAGATCACTGGTGGAACTGATGTAAACTGGAGCCCTCCAGTTGACTATGCTAAAAACATCACATTAAGAGCTTTGAAGGAGATGGGTGCCCAAGTAGAAATGGAGCTAATTGCAAGGGGATATTATCCTAAAGGTGGTGGCAGAGTGACTGTCAGAGTTTCCCCATCGAAGCTTGAAGGAAGAATCTTTGAGAGGATTGAAGAAAGTGTAGGGGGAATCAGTCACTGCTCCAATCTACCTGCCCATATTGCCAAACGACAGGCTGAATCAGCAATGAATTTGATTAAAGACCACGGATATGATGTACATATCGATACTGAAGTCAGGAATGATTTCTCTACAGGAAGCGGGATAACGCTATGGAGCGGATATAAAGGTGGCAGTGCCTTGGGAGAGAGGGGAAAGAGGGCAGAGGTCGTTGGAGAAGAGGCTGCGAGAATTTTGCTGGAAGAGCTCGAAAGTCATGCTGCTTTTGATTATCATCTTGCCGATCAGATTATCCCCTTCGCTGCTGTAGCCAGAGGTAAAACTGCATACACCACAAGCAAGGTGACAATGCACCAGAAAAGCAATGCTTATGTCATACAGCAATTCCTTGGAGATGTCACTAAGATTATTAAAATTAATGAACACTCACAGATAAGCATCAATGGAAAATCTCTAATTTGACGAACGAGTTAGACGGGTTAGGCAAAACCCTAGACAGCAAAACCTAGACAACAACATATCTACAAGTCCTCATCCAGTAATGCTACCCTCCTTTGGTGAACTCCGAATCTGACAGAACAACATCTTCATCTATAACCTCTTAAAGAATTGCAGCTACAGCCATGGCAAATAGACAAAAAGCTTTTTCAGATTTTAAAACATCATGGACGCCTGTTTCAGCAATTTTATACTTATTTATCTCCAGCGGGTGGGAAGTCCACTTGCGTGAGAGGCTGTCCGAAAATTCCCAATTTTTGACTGCCCCACCCCAACATACAAATCATTTATCTTAAATCGTAAATTTTTAATATATTAATCATTAAAAACTGACAAATAAGGTGATAGTATGGCATTTTACAAAGACATGCGAAACCAGAACTGGCTCTTCCCGCCGAGCATTCTCGAAAAGGAAGCGCAAAAACCTAGCTACGGACTTCAGAAGAAAACTTGCCGTTGAAATAGCAGAGCACTTCAGCGATGCAATCATCTTCATAGGCCATCCCGCCAGTATAGGAGACAAGCACTACAAGGGATCAGGCCACCGCAAAAACAGGAAACGCATCAACCACTGGCCATTTCGAGAGTTTGCTGTAATGCTGTGAAGAACATCCTTAGGAAAGGAATTGAAGTGCTCGAAAGAGCGGGGGCTGCCGTAAACCAGCCCGAACTGTGGATGATGGGGCTAAGGCCCCTGAACACAGAAGCTCCGTCCGTGAGGGTGGAGTAGTTCACTTCATCAATCAAATAGAAGATGTAAGCCCGGATTGCCGCAGAGCCTCATGCTTTTCAGCTCTGTCGGTTCCCCGGGCCTGTTTAGGAATAGCGTTAAACCATATATATCCTTGACGCTTCAAGGCAAGAGATGAGAATTGCTGTGAGATTGGCATACATAGGCACCGATTTTCATGGGAGTCAGTATCAGCCGGATCTTAGGACGGTTGAAGGAGAGCTTTTCAAAGCCTTGGAGAAGATGGAAATAGACCCAAAAGGCTCAAGATTTCGCATGGCTGGCAGAACGGATGCGGGAGTTCATGCCATTGCCCAGACCTTTGCCGTTGATGTGGAGAGCACCCATCCTCATTTTCTTCGAATTCTCAACAGTCATCTGCCCAGAGATATGGCAGTATGGGCAGTTGCAGAGGTATCGGAGGATTTTGACCCAAGATACAACGCCCTTAGCAGAACCTATGTTTATGCAATGGTTTACGGCAAAGGTGAACATGGTGAATATGATTTTGATACCATGGTTAAATGTGTGAAGAAACTTAAAGGAACCCATGACTTCTCAAATTTTACAAAAGGATTCGATGGAGGTAAAAGAGAGGTTTACAGAGCAGAATTGAGACAAAAAGGGGAGTTCATTTATCTGGAAATTGAAGCCAACGCCTTTACTTGGAACATGGTCAGATGCATCGCTTCTGCTTTGAGAGCAGTTGGGAGAGGTGACAAAAGTGTTCAGTGGTTTGAAGAGATGCTTAAACCTGAAGTTCGTAAAGAACGCATTGAACCTGCCAGCCCTCACGGCCTCATTTTAAAGGATGTGAAGTACAATGTTGATTTTGAGGTAGATCTATACTCGTTCTCCCTAGTAAAGAAAATGTTTAATAGAGCTATAGATTACCACGGCTCCATTTTCGGAGCTCTATCAGTTTTATGAGTAGAATTAAGGTGGAAGTAAGCTTTTTCAACATTTTCACGCTTTGTCATGCCAAATCCAAAAATTTTTTAGGTGACGCGTATTCTTCTGGCCGATGATATGTGATGCATGCAATGGCAGAGGTTACGTAGAAGTCAACGAAACATGCAGGATTTGTGGAGGAAGTGGAAAGACAAAGAGTTTCGACCCGAAAATCAGCGGTGAGTTAAGCGAAGAGCAGATCCAGATGTTTCTGAAAGGGATCTGCGGAGTTTGCAGTGGGACTGGGACTGCAAGGAGGATGGAAGTTTGCAAAGAGTGCAGAGGGAGTGGAAAAGCTGGAAAATGCAGAATCTGTGGAGGTAAGGTGATTGGAGAGGGAGATCTCTGCAAAGAATGCAGGAAAAAGCCTCATGCTTATCTGCTGAAAAATAGCTGCGGAATTGAAGAGGTAAGGCTTAATCGAGTGTATGTCGGGAGAGTTTCTGCTGTAAGCGAAATTGGAGTTTTTGTCAACCTCAATAAGAGGCTTAGAGGCCTCATCCACAGGAAAAATCTCGGAAATGCCAAGCTTTCTGAAGATGATGAAGTTCTTGTTAAGGTTACCGGCATCAGGCCAACGGGGGAGATTGATCTCACCCTCTCACCTATGGACGGCTATTCAGTTGTTGAGGTCTCCAAAGACGTCCCATTTTACAGAATAGCTGATCTGGAGACTGTCGTGGGAAAGATGGTAGGCATAAAGGGGAAGGTGACTCACATAAGGCAGACATCCGGTCCTACAATTTTCACCATAATAGATGAAACCGGAAACGTGAATGCAGCGGCCTTTGAGAGTGGTGACAGGGCCTATCCAGAGATCAAAGTTGATGATGTTGTTAAGATAATTGGAATCGTCAAGAGAAGAGATTCTAAGCTTCAGGTTGAAGTTCTTGAAATGGAAAGGCTTCTGGGCGAGGAGGCATATACCATTTCAAAGAGAATACAGCATGAGTTAGAAAAGCTCAGCGAACCAGAATTCCAAGGATTTTTAATTGAAAGCGATGTTCTGATGAGGTTGAAAGAGGAAATGCTAGCTGTCGCAAGAACTCTCAGGAAAGCTGTTTTTGAATCCCGACCCATAATAATACGGCACCATTGGGATGCTGATGGAACCTGCGGCGGAGTTGCTCTGGAAAGAGCTTTGATGGAGCTCGTTGAGAAATTCAACCCTGATCCTGAGGCAAAGTACTTCCTGATAAAGAGGAAGGTTTCAAGGGCCCCATTTTATGAGATGGAGGATGTGGTTAAAGATTTAGATGAATCACTTGAAGATGCTGAGAGATATGGTGACAAAATCCCGCTGGTTGTGCTTGTTGACAACGGTTCAGGGTATGAGGATGTCCCTGCCATCAGAAACTTCCTGATTTTCGGGGCAGATGTGCTAACTATTGACCACCATTTTCCAGATGAAGAAGTTGATCAGTACCTTCTTCACCACGTAAATCCGTACAAGGCAGGAGGAGACAGTAACTACACTTCAGGAATTCTCTGCGTTGAGATTGCAAGAATGATAAATCCAGAGTGCGAGGGGCTTGAAGTGCTTGCGGCGGTTTCTGTTGTTGGAGACCGAAGCGAGGGAGAAGTAGGGGAGTACGTAAAGCTAGCAGGGCTTCCAAGGGAAAAGCTTTACGACATCGGCTTATCTCTGGAATATGAAGGCTTCTTCCTGCGATTCAGGTCTGCTAGCCAAATTATCCACGAGATTCTAGGGTTTGGGAGAAAAGATAGACAGCAAAAGCTTGTTTCACTCCTATCTTCCCTAGCCAAGGAATCAATTGAAGCCCAGCTTGAGACAGCTATGGAAGGCGTTAAGGTGCAGATGCTTCCCAATGGAATTGCCCTTGCAGCCTTCGATGTTGAGAATTATGCCAGACGCTTTACATTCCCTCCACCAGGAAAATTGACTGGAGAGGTACATGACCGGCTAAAGAAACAGTACGAGAGGATAGTAACTATAGGCTATGGCCCAGACTTTGCAGTTATAAGGAGCGAGGGTGTGGAACTGGACATTCCACGCTTTGTAAGGGAGCTTCAGGAAGAGATAAAGGGAGGGGGAGTGGAAGGGGGAGGACATCTGGTAGTTGGGAGTATCAAGTTTATCCCAGCCAAGAGAAAAGAGGTTCTGGGGAAGCTAGCCACCAAAATTGGTTCCCTCTAGGGAAATACAGAATTTCAGGAAAAGTCTAAGGGGATTCAGGGAAAATTGCCATAATTATTCAGGTAAATATTACGTATCCGCATCTTTTTTTCTGCGATATTAGCAAAGTTTATAATCAACGCCAGAAAGCGATTCTGAGCAACGGGCATTGGCCCTGGAGGGATTCCATGAGGATCGTAATGAAGTTCGGAGGAGCCAGCGTAAAGGATGGGGAAAGTATTGCCCACTGTGCCAGTTTGGTGAGGAAGTATGCCAAAGACAATGAAATCGTTGTTGTGGTTTCAGCCATGGCTGGCATTACTGATTCTCTCCAGCATGCAGCCCAGAAATGCTTTTCTGAGCAGGCATCTGGTTTTATCAAGCTGTTCATTGCTGAACTCACCAGAAAGCACTACGAAGCGGCTAAAATAGCCGTTAAAGACTCAACGGTTAGAGACAAGGTTCTGAATAAAATAGACAGGTTGCTGGATGAGCTGGAAAAGGTTCTGCTTGGCATAAGCTATTTAGGCGAGCTTACAAGGAGGAGTGAGGATTACATCCTTTCATTTGGTGAACGCCTTCTTGCCCCTATTTTCAGCGGGGCTCTCATGAGCATAGGTGTGGAGAGCGTTGCCTTAAGTGGAGGCGACGCAGGTATCATTACCGACAGGAATTTTGGCAGAGCAAAGCCACTGCCTGAAATTTACAGCATCATTCGAAGCAGGCTGGAACCCCTGATCACCCTGAAAAAGATTGTGCCTGTTATAACCGGCTTCATCGGAGTTACTGAAGATGGTAGCATCACAACCCTAGGCAGGGGCGGAAGCGATCTGACTGCTACACTACTAGCAGCAGCTCTGAGTGCTAACGAGGTCTGGTTGTGGAAGGAAGTTGATGGTGTGATGACGACAGATCCAAAAATTGTGCCTGAAGCTAGGCTTATCCCAGAGATAAGTTATCAAGAGGCTATGGAGCTCTCCCATTTCGGGGCAAAGATTCTGCACCCCAGGGCTCTTGAGCCGGTAATGAGGAGGAGAATCCCTGTAAGAATAAAGAATACCTTCAACCCGGATGGTGAGGGCACGGTAATCAAGGAGAGTTCGAATTCCGTTGAAGATATAGTCAAAGCTCTCAGCCTGATTGAGAGGGTTGGGATTATCAACATAAGCGGTGCAGGCTTTGATTTTGCCGAGATAATGGCTGATGTTTTCGAAAGGTTGGCAGAGTATAAGGTAAACGTCATCATGGTATCCCAAAGCTCTTCAGAACTCAACCTGAGCATAGTGGTTGATGAGTCAGATTTGGAGAAGGCTGAGAGAGTGTTGAAGTACCTAGAGAATGGAATAGTAAAGGTATCAAATGTCAGGGATGTTGCGGTTATCTCAGCAGTTGGAGCAGGAATGGCTGGAACACCAGGCGTGGCAGGCAGAATTTTCTCAGCTCTTGGCAGGAACAAAATAAATGTTATAATGATAAGCCAGAGTTGCAGTGAGTACAACGTCAGCTTTGCAGTTTCAAAAACCGACGGGCGGAGAGCTGTGAAGGTCTTACATGATGAATTCGGGCTGAGTAAAAAAGATGTGGGTCAGGTGTCAGCCAGCCTGTCATTGAGGTAATCGTCGTAAGCCGCTAGGTCAAAATATCCGTGTCCGCTGAGGTTGAAGAGAATGACCTTCTCTTCATTATTTTCTTTTGCTTTCAAGGCCTCGTCGATCACAACTCTTATGGCGTGATTCGATTCTGGAGCCGGTACTATGCCCTCGGTTCTTGCAAAAATCATTCCTGCATCGAAGGTAGGAACTTGCTTCACTGCTCTAGCCTCAATCAATCCATGTTTGTAGAGTAGACAAAGAGATGGTGCATCACCATGATATCGCAATCCACCAGCGTGAATTGGTGGTGGAACGAAGTCGTGACCCAGAGTATACATTTTCAGGAGTGGTGTAAGCCCAGCATTATCTCCGAAATCATATTCGTATCTGCCAGCAGTGAGAGTTGGACAGGCTACTGGCTCAACAGCAATCGCCTTAACATCTTTTCCGAGCCCTATGAATGGATATGCCAGCCCAGCAAAGTTGCTGCCACCGCCAACGCATCCCACGACGATGTCAGGCTCATCTTCAGCAATCTCCATCTGTTTCATAGCTTCAAGCCCTATCACTGTCTGATGGAGTAGAACATGATTTAGAACGCTTCCGAGGCTGTATTTGGTATCCTCATTCTTTGCCGCATCCTCTACAGCCTCACTTATGGCTATTCCTAAGCTACCAGGGCTGTCAGGATCTGCTTCCAGCACCTTCTTTCCGCTCTCAGTTCTGTTTGACGGGCTCGGAATCACTTCTCCTCCCCAGGTTTCCATTAATATCCGCCTGTATGGCTTCTGGTTGTAGCTCACCCTAACCATGTAAACGGTACATTTCATCCCGAAAAGGGCTGTTGCATAGCATAATGCAGAACCCCATTGCCCAGCTCCTGTTTCAGTGGTAAGTCTTTCAACACCCTCTTTCATGTTGTAAAATGCTTGGGGGATTGCAGTGTTAGGCTTGTGGCTTCCGGGTGGGCTGACACCCTCGTACTTGTAGTAGATTCTGGCAGGGGTTTTGAGGTACTCCTCAAGCCTCGTGGCCCGTATTAGAGGAGTAGGGCGGTATGTTTTGTAAACATCCCTAACTTCCTCAGGAATTCGAATCCATCTCTCCTGACTGACTTCCTGCATAATCAGCTCTCTCGGAAAGAGTGGCGCCAAGTCATCGGGAGATATTGGCTCTTTAGCGGCAGGATGTAGTGGTGGCGGCAGAGGTTCTGGAAGATCAGACAGAATGTTGTACCAGCTTTTTGGAATGTCCCCTTCATCAAGCACTATTTTTCGATTCATGAATTTTGGGAATCTTCCCACTATTTAAGCTTTTTCTCAAAATGTGGGTAAATGGTAGATAGAGATTATAGGTTATCGAGAAAGTATTCAAACTTTGATTATGAACAAAACAAAAGCGATACAATACTTCAAAAAGAGAAAACCGAAGAGAGAAAACCGATTCAGAACTCCATAGCACTCTCCATCACTCTCTTCCTCAGCAACTTCGCAGTGGCTTTCATTGTCATCTCTGGGTAATATTTTATCTCGTCTCTGAAAACAAGGCTGATAATCTCTTCATCACTTATATCGCCCCTCTTAAGCCTGTTGTAGAGCTGGATCGTCTCGGAGAGGCTTTCTGAGATGAAATCGTCGCACGCCTTTCCGGTGAAATAGATATTGTGGGAGAGGCCAAGAATATATGGCTTCAACCCCTGAACTCGCTTTATGCTCTTCACATAATCTTCGAAGTTGTAGAAGAACATTGGAAGGATTCCACCTGATGAAAAAGCGAATCCCAGTGAATCATTCACAAAAACCGCATTTTCTCGTCTCAGATAGGCCGATATGCAGTCTTTCGAATGACCTGGAGTTTCCATTATCTCCAATTCGCCAACCTGACTACCTTCGGTCACCTCGAGGTCTATGCTTACATTGAGCTTATCCATGCCCTCCTTCTTGTAGTAGTTTTTACAGAGCTCTGCATCATCCGCCTTCCAAGAATTGACTACCTTCTCCTTCCCTGCCAGCTCGGCTACTACTGGATGAGCTGCGATCTTTACATCGGGATAAACTTCCTTAAAAATTGCCACTCCGCCAACATGGTCAAAGTGTCCATGAGGTACTATAACATAATCAGGCTCTACATCAAGCTCTTCAAGGAGTTTTTCAGCAGAACAGCTTAAACCAGCTTCAAAAATTACAACTTCTTCACCTTTAACCACATAGTAGTTTACCAGCCCAACCTTGTATAGAGTAATGCTCTTAGTCAGCTCAATAACATCTATCATGCATCTTCAGTGCTCTTTCTAATAAAAAAATGTGACGGTTTGCTCTTGAGATTTGAAGCCTTATTCCTTGGCAAGGTAATCGTAGAGAAAAGCTGCAAGAACTGCTCCAACAATGGGGCCAATGACGTAAATCGGGAAGAAGCTCCAGAGATTTATGCCACCGAGCAGAAAATCGCCAAGATACGGGCCAAAGGTTCTAGCAGGGTTCAGCGATGAACCGGAGATGTTGCCTATGGTTATGATGATTCCTCCGACAGTCAGACCAATTATCAGACCTGCAAACTGTTGCGGAGCCCTTGAATCTACAGCTATACCCATAATAACAAACATCAACAGAAAAGTTCCGATGATTTCTGCAAGCATCGCCTGTCCATAACTTATTCCCGGAAACGGTGCTGTTGCTCCAAGCCCACCGATTGTAACTGCATCCATTCCTGCAGCTGCAGCGAAAGCTAGGCTGCCTAAAGCCGCTCCCACAAGCTGTGCCAGAATATAGGGCAGAACCTCATTAGTTGGAAACCTTTTGGTTGCCCACAAGGCAATTGTTACTGCAGGGTTTATATGGCACCCCGAAATCTTCCCAACGGCATAAATTGCTGCTGTTATTGCGAATGCAAAGGCCAAACCGATTGCAAGCCAATCTCCTAGCCCTCCGAGAGCTCCAATACCTATGTTGAATTCATTGGGCTTTGCCGCTCCGCTTGCAATCATCAGCGTTATTGCTGCAGCTCCGGGACCAAAGAAGACTAAAATAAATGTCCCAACCAACTCTGCTAAACTTCTTCGTACTAAGTCTGTCATCTTTTACTCCTCCATAGCTTCATGACAGATGACACACACAATTCTGGGAATTGTCTTTTTCAGCTTCTTAGCTGGAAATGGATATCCCCCTTCCCATAGCTCGGTCTCTTCCCTCACTAAATGCTCCATGCAAATTCCCATGCCGCAAACGATGCAGATGGCAACTGCATCAATATCTTTTCCCTGCTCTTTGCAAATGTAACATTTCATAATCGTTCACCCGTTTGTTCACCTGTTTAAAAAAAGAAAAATTGGGGGCTAAACTGCCTCTCTCCACTGGCAGTAGTCGTGTCTCACATCGATGAGGGCTGCTGTAGCGCAGTCCTTGCATACTCTGGCTGGAGCACCTGGAGTTTCTTTGTGCAGAGCAATCACGTTCGTCACCATGGTTGCTGTAACAGGCTCGCTGGTGAGCAAGCATGGATAGTCTGCCAATCTCATCAGGGCTGAGAATCTGACAGATATTGCACAGCCTGGATATGCATAGCGCTGCGGGTTCATGAGCACTTCATTTTCGTGTATCGGGTCCAGATTGACTTCGAAGCCACCCACTTTGGGCACAAGCTTGTCAGCAGAGCCGTTCTTGTTTCTTCTGGCCTTATCTAAGTACTTCCACCCTCTATAGATCATGTCCATGAAATCGTGGTTGTGTAGTTCTGCTGCTCCACCTCTCGTGGGATAGAGTTGGACATAGTTGTGGAATCTCTTTGTCAGCAGATCCACAATCATTGGTGCAGTAAAGCCGTCAAGTTCCAGAATGTACTCCGTTGCAACTGCTGATGCTCCTGTTGCCAGTGACAGTGGCTGATACTCGTTCTTGAAGCCATCAACGGCATTTCTCAGCGTTGAATCCATCACTTCTGTAACGGCCTCGATTACCGCCATTATCACGTCATCCTTGCACATGTTGAAGGTTGACTGGGCGATGTGGTGGGCTATGTCTCCAACACAGTATGCGGGAACAGTTACGATGTTGCCGTAATGTACACCGTCGTCAATTGCCTCCTTAACCGCTCCTTCCATCCTCTTTCTGTACCTGCTCATGTATTCTCTCACATCGAAAGACGTGTGGCCCAACTCGTCCATCAGTTTTGCCTGCCCTTCTGTAGGCTGGTCATAGATGAACTGCAACATCTCAACTTCCTTCTTCACAGCCTCGTTCAGTGTTGCTCCCTTCTCAATTTCATTTGCAAAGACTTCTCCAATTCCGTAAGAAGTGTTCATGCCCCATGACTTGGCAGCAAGAATTGCCTGCTTGTGATGCTCAGGGATATCAAGTGTTTTCAAAATTCTGTTCACAACATTGCTGGTGCTTCCTGGAACTAAAGCAAAGTCAACAACGCATGTTGGTCCATAAAAACCGCCATACCTCCTGACACATTCCAGCCCTATCAGGGCTTCGCTCTTTCCAATTGCCTCAATAAATGCTTCCATACTCTTCCTGAAGCTCTCGTCCTCATCATACAGAATCTCCAGAATTGCTGGAGTCTGGTAATGCTCAACAAACGGATCGTCCTCAGGCCTGATGGTCTTCGTCAGGCTCTTCAGAATCTCAAAGTGGGCATTTACTGAATCCACATGCAGTCTGAAAACAGCCTTGCTCTGGTTTCCAACTGCTTTCATTTTGTTTGCAGCCTCTACATAGGCTTTCACGTCATCTATTACAAACTCTCCTCCTCTTTTCTCTTTAACGGTTTTAACATCGGCCCATTGGGCCGCCATGGCTTCTTCAACCATTTTCTCAAAAATCTCTTTCACATCCGATCACCGTATTTTAATTCGATGCTTTCAAGAAATACACTTTGGCAGACATGTTTCAGCTTTGAAAGTGGACATGTCTAAAATCATCTATTAATAGTTTGAAAGATGGACATATCCATATGTACGTTGCAAAAGTTAGAGTAAGCCAACATACATGCTCGCTGGCCGTCGCAACACAAGACGGTAGAATGAGCATGGATTTGCTTGAATACATCATTCTCAACGACGAGGACGCCCTTTTTCTTGCGAGAATAACTAGACTCGATGGAGATCCTAAAAAATATTTCGATATTATCGAGAACCATAAAAGCACCCGGTTTCTTCAGATACTTGAAAAAACTCCTACCACGCTTGATTTTCTTGCAGTTATCAGGGATGTGAGTGGGATAAAAGCTTTTGAAGACTCGTATTGCTTCATAAAACCACCGATCAAAGTGGAGAATGGAGATAAGATATACACGGTTTTCGCACCCAGTTTAGCGATGCTGAAGCAAGCATATGATCGGTTGAAGAGGATAGGAAACTGGAGGGTTGAGGAAGTTAAAAAAATCATGGATAACAAGCCTCTGTTGACAAGAAGTCAGATGAGAGTCATCAAAACTGCCTGTGAAATGGGGTACTTCTCACCGAAAAGAAGGGCCACAATCAAAGATATTGCAGATGCAATGGGAATCGCAAAAAGCACTGCCCACAAACACCTTCATGAGGCAATCTGTAGGATAATAGAGCATTATATGGAAAGCGGAAAGAAACTCGAAGACATTGAAAACTTCTTCGGTGAAGACTGGAGGTAAAGGTTTATCTATGTTCGGAGCCATTAATATGTGAGCCCCGGTCGAGGAGAGGGTGGAGAAAGCAAGGCTTACGATGAAGCCCTCAGCAAGACCGGGGGTACACCATGTCGTTAGGTCCCCTAGCGAGCAGGAGCAAAAGCTCCAGCCATGACCCCGGGGCAACCCCGACATGGAACAGCCCCGCTAGGTCAGCCGCTGGAGGCGGCACAGCCAGCAATGAACTGCGGTGTTAGCTGTCGGGGCACAACAATTCCCTTAAACACTCTGGCAATAGTACGACCCTCTAGTTATTATTCATAAAAGATTTAATTATTTATATTTTTAAGTAAAGTTTTTTAATGAGTTGAAAAACCTTCAGCCATGAACGGTCTGGAAATCGTATCATACTTTCTAATTGCTATTACGTCACTCAATTTTATTCTCAACCTTGACAATCATTTGCTTTATGAAAAGATGTCTAAAATGGTAAAACAACTCTTTGCTTTCTCACTCATTTGGACTGCAATTATACTTTTTGAGTTTCTTGCCGGTTTTATGCACTTTATGGGTTTTGTTTCAACCCATCATGTGGCATTCACGTATCCTTCTTTTCTTGTCGGATTTCTGCTGATACTCAATATCCTTATCCTCGGCAGTTCTTTCAGATATGGGGTAAAACCTACTTGGAACTCACTGATAAAATACATGCAGCTCATGGCTTATCTCTGGGTGGTATGGCTATTTTTTGAGAGATCGCCATATATTAGACTCCTCATGCTCTCTTTCTCAGCCCTTCTAGTTGCAATGACAGGCTATCTAACCATGAAAATGTCCCAATATATGAAAATAAGCCGGTACGTTGTGGACTACATCAATATTGGAAGAGGAGTCTCCATTTTCTACATCTTTTCTATAATCGAAGGGATTGCCGGAGTATCAGTTTCTTATGACTTCAAAATAGGTTATTACTTCGGTGTTGTGGGGTTAGTTGTGGCAATAGCGTCAATAGCCGTAATTTTAAAAGACCTCGAGAGTATCGGTCTAGGAAGAATCTATTGAGTGAATACCCCTTGCTCGCGCAAGGGGTCTCAGCAGCAATTGAGAGATAAATGTCGAATTAATCCTGCAAAAATTCCTTCTCCCGACCGAGTTTTCGTATAATCCCCATTTGTTTCAAAACCAGATTTCTGGCTTTCTCAATGTCTGGCTCAATCAGTATTTCTCCATTCTCCATGAACTTCCTCATTAAAGGTTCTTTGCTTTCTGGAGGCTCGTCTTTGTATAGTCTGATTTCATCTTCAAATCTGGCCCAATCTCTGTAAACCTGCTTCCATCCACCTCTTTTGCCCCTCTTGGCCACAAATTTACCCTCTCTTTCAACGATATCTAGAGCGAAATCTAGAGGTCTTGCTCCAGCAATAGACGTGCCAACTCCAAAAGCATCTACCAGATCGCGAAGCATGAGTATATCTTCCAGCCCCAGCCCTCCACTGACAACTATACCCACATCTTTCCTGCCTCTGATGTCGAGCTCCCATCTAACTTCCTCGACTATCTTCCTGAAATTCCCTCTCCTGGAACTTGGTGTGTCGAGTCTCACAGCACTCACTCTCTCAACATTCTCCACCGCCATTATTGCCTCGGTTTTTTCATCGGAGTATGTATCTATCAGAAGTACTCTGGGGACATCTTCATCCACTACTTCGTCAAAAGCTTTCCAAGCATCTACCTGGCTTCCAAAGGAAATTATTAATGCGTGGGGCATTGTGCCTATGCTCTTAATACCAAGGTACTTCTCTGCGGCGAAATTGCTGACACCATCGACACCACCAATATATGCTGCTCTCTCGATCATTGCTGCAAGAGCAGGGTGCTGTCTTCTTGTTCCAAAAGATAAAACTCCCTTATCTCCAGCTGCAAGTTTAGATTTGAACGCCTGGGTTGCAATGCCACTGGCATGACAGATAAATCCAAGCAGAGGCGTCTCAAGCCGGGCAAACTCAAGATAATCTCCAATAATTGTTATCACAGGTTCATGGGGGAAAAAGAGAGTTCCTTCAGGCATTGCATAAACATCAACATTTTTCCCCTCGAGGAGATGAAGTACATCCTCCAGCCCGACAAATATGCCCCATGAGCCTGTTGTTACTTCAGCAACAACTTTGGGGTTTACTCCTTTCTCCTTAAGTACCTTCTCAGTCCATATAAAGTACTTATCAGTGGTAACACCATTCTTTACATCCTCTTCACTTACAATCCTGAACTTCATACTCCACACCCACAGGGATTTTTGTGACAGCGGGAACAGCGATTAGGGTACTTCTTTTTTACCTCTTCTTCAAGGTTTATATCCAGCAGATTGGCAAGGCTTACAAGCCATGCGAACACATCCGCCATTTCCTCTCCAATACCCTTGCCCTTTCTCAATGATTCAGCCAGCTCTCCAACTTCTTCAACCAGCCAGAGCATCGTAGCTTCTACGCCCCTCTTCCTGTCATTCTCGTAAAATATCTCTCGGATCATGTCCTGGAACTCTCGGATCTCCATTTTTAAACCCTCACAGGAATCCCTTTTTCCTTCAGATACTCCTTCAGTTCCACTATATCAATCTCACCAAAGTGGAAAACACTGGCTGCAAGGCAGGCATCAGCTCTACCATAAACAAAACCCTCATAGAAGTGCTCCTTTGTTCCGGCACCACCACTTGCAATCACTGGTATAGACACGTTCTCGCTTATAGCCTTGGTTATCGGCAGATCGTAACCATCCTTAGTTCCATCCCGATTCATGCTAGTAAGCAGAATCTCCCCAGCACCAAGCTGCTCAACCTTGATCGCCCATTCAATGGCATCCATACCCGTTGGCTTCCTGCCACCATAGATGACTACTTCATACCAAGCTTTACTCCCATCTTCCATGTGAACAATGTACTTGCCTTTCGAAACATCAAAATTCCGTCTGCAGTCAATTGCCACAACTATACACTGGCTGCCAAAGATAGATGATGCTTCTCTTACCAACTCGGGATTTTTCACTGCAGATGTGTTTATTGATACTTTGTCAGCCCCAGCTTTCAAGAGTCTGCTTATGTCTTCCACGCTTCTTATTCCTCCCCCAACTGTAAGCGGAATGAAAACCTCTTCAGCAGTCCTCTCTACCACATCCACCATCGTCTCTCTGGCATGGGCTGAAGCGGTGATGTCGAGAAAAACCAGCTCGTCTGCCCCCTCTTCATCATACCGCTTTGCGAGTTCAACAGGATCTCCGGCATCTCTCAAGCGGACAAATTCAATACCCTTGACAACCCTCACACCCTTCTCATCCATCGTAACATCCAGACACGGAATTATCCTCTTAGCCAACATTTTACCCATACCTTATTGTGAAATCCTTAAATTCTCCATCGGCCTTGCCTTCTTTCACCTCAACGCCCTTCACGATTGCCATTGGTGGCCCCTCTTTTATAGCTGACAGAAACTTCTCCAGCCTTCCCTCGTCACCCTCCACATTTATGTATACTCTTCCATCTGGCAGATTCATGACATAGCCCTTTAACCCCAGCTCTTTTGCCACCCTCTTCGTGAAATACCTAAATCCAACACCCTGAACAACACCGCTTACGTAAATTTCAAGTCTCTTCATCTAATCGTGGCTGTTAAGAGAGATATATTAACCTTATCTAACTTCTCAACAATACACAACATTGTATATCTATTATATTACACACAAAATTTAAATTTTGTTAATATAGAACAATGAATTATCTTTCTCCCAAGTATTCAAATTACAATGAAAAAATTTGAAGGTGTCGGAATTTCTTTGGATAACTTATCTTTGATATTCTGTAGTAAGGTTTGTGTAAATTTGTAATGAATCTACTAAGTGTAGAAAACTTTATTAACTTTTCAATACCATTGAAAAACATGAGCAAGGTGGTGCATATATTACCGGTGGGTATGAACAAAGAGTTGATTATAGAAAGTATAAAGAGAGGCGGCTACCCGATACAGAAGGTTTACCTCGTGCTTCCCTCAGACAGTAGCTTCAGCGGTGGCGAAGAGATTCTCAGGAATGCTGAAGAGATTGAAAAAACCTTGAGTGTTCTCGTGGAGGTTGAAAAAATTTACGTGAATGTCCTAGATGTTTACGGAAGCGCTTTAGAGATTTTAAAAGCGATAAAGAAGGAGTATAACGAAGGGAACGAAGTCCTGATAAATGCGACGGACTCAGCCAGGACGCTCACAATATCATGCTACGTTGCGGCGCAGATTTCGGGAAGCAGACTTTACATCGCACTTCCGAAATACGTGGAAGGCAAAGAGGCAGGAGTGGAGAGAATCGTGGAAATCCCGATTCCACCGCTCAAGAAGATTACCGACGATAAAGTGGACATAATAAAGGTTATAGAGTCTCAGGGTGGAGAAGTCGAATCAATAAACAAGCTCATAGAGCTTATAGAAGGAAAGATAACGGATCAGAAGAAATACATGGCTCAGAGAGCCAGAATGAGCTACCACTTGAAGGGGCTGGAAGAGGATGGAATTGTGGAGATGAAGAGGGAAGGCAAGAACGTCAGGATAAGGCTGACGGAGCTTGGCAGGGCTTACGCCCTTATGCACTAAATTTTTATAATTTTGCCATTTTTGATGTACTAGATGATTGATATTCTGGCAATAGGCGAAGCCTTAAAATTCAGGAAGCTGGAAGAGCTACTACTCTCTTTAGATTTCTCAATCTCATTTCGGCCAAATGCTCCGGTAGGATTGGAAAGCATTAACGAAGTGGAGAGAGAGTATCAGGCAATCCTGCTTTTGAGAGATGCTTTTGAGAGTGAGATTCCATGGCTCTCAATGCTTAAAAAATCCAGATTCACTGTGGCAACTATTGATTTCAGAGCTATAGAGAAAATAAGAATGGGTGAGCACTGGCTAGAGATTAACGCGGATGAGAGCAGAGTTGTTGATGAAAAGGGCAGAGATGTTCTAAAACTTTCCTCAGCACAGATGAAAGGCAATCCGGTGCTTTATAGAGGTGTTGAAGAAATAACCATCGCTAGAGGCTTCCATATAGAAGCCAAAGGACGGGAGGTTATTTTGAATGGTGTGAATGGTGTAAAGGCGCTCGTAGGTGATATTGCCATAAGAAGTGGGAGGGATGTCATTTTAGGAGTTATGAATGAAAATACTGCAATTTTCTCATGTGATGTATTTTCAGATGACGTTATAACGAAAGATAACGTTAGATTTTTGACTAACCTGCTGAACTTCAGACTTACTGGAAGTATTGTGCTGGAATAGAGTTGTTTAAGTCAATTAATCAGTCCACAAAGTCCAGGAGTGTTGGATTTGTTTTTCTATCCTTCAGCAGCGAAGCTATGGTTCTGAAATCGCCCTCAAATATCTCTCTGAGCTGGGGTTTGTAGAGAATTGCAGCCGGGTGATACGTTGCTATAACCTTCACTTTTCGCCCATTCATTTCGGCATCAAAAACTTTGCCCCTTACTTTGGATATTCCGCTGAACGGGATGTTTAATAGCTCGAAGATAAAATTTGCAGAAAATCTACCAAGGCAGACTATGATTCTCGGCTGTATCATCTCGAGTTGCCTGATGAGGTAGGGTGAGCAAGCATCAATCTCTTCAGGAAGAGGGTCACGATTATTTGGAGGGCGGCATTTCAAAACGTTTGCAATAAAGACATCCTTTCTACTCAATCCCAAAACCTTCTCTATCATCTCTGTGAGCAGCTTCCCTGCATTTCCCACAAAAGGCCTGCCCTGCCGGTCCTCTTCTCTTCCAGGAGCCTCTCCCACGAATACCACTTCAGCCTTATCGCTACCTTCCCCGGGCACATATCTGGTTTTGGTGCTCCACAACTGGCATTTTCTGCAATTGCTGATTTCTCTGGCTATCTCATCAAGGGACATTGGTGGATGGAATCAGTAGAAACCTTATAAAATTTCTGTTAAGTTCCAAGAATTAAATCCTGAGAAGTGCTAGAGGTTCTTGAACCAAAAAGGAAAACCAAAAAAGGAAAAATTAGAATTTTAAAGTTCGTGCAGCAACTATAACCGGGTCCCAGATGGGTGTGAAGGGTGGAGCATAGGCTAAATCAGCAAAGAAGAGGTCTTTAGTGGTAAATCCTGCCTGAATTGCCGTGGCAAAAACGTTTATTCGCATTGTCACCATTTCATAGCCAGCAACTTGAGCGCCGAGTATTCTCCTGGTTTCTTTATCTGCAATTGCCTTTATCCACGTCCGCGTTGCTCCCAGATAGTAGTGCACCTTGGTGTTGGCCTTTATGAAAGTTGACACCACTTCGAATCCTTCATCCTCTGCCTCTCTCTGACTTAAACCTGTTCTGGCAATCTGAAGATCGTGGAACTTGGTTATCTGGGTGCCCAGCACTCCCGGAAATTCGATATTGCCACCAGCCATATTGACTCCGGCAACATAACCCATTTTATTGCCCGGCGGGGCAAGAGGGATCCAGATGGGCTTTCCAGTAACTACATGGTTTGTCTCCACGCAGTCTCCGGCAGCATAAACGTTTTCAACGCTAGTCTGCATTCTGCTATCCACCTTTATCGCCCCACTGTTCCCAAGCTCAACACCAAGCTGTTCTGCAAGCTCCACATTGGGTTTTACCCCCACAGCAAGAATTACCAGATCAGCATCGTATGCTCCCTTATCTGTTACAACTTTCTCAACTCTATCTTTCCCCTCGATGGCCTCAACTTTTTCTTGAAGTCTCAGGTCTACCTTCTTTTCCATCTCCCCTTTCAGGACGTCTGCCATCTCCCTGTCGAAGTTGGGAAGGGGCTGATCCATCATCTCTATCACTGTAACTTTCTTTCCTGTCGCAGAGAAAGCTTCAGCCATCTCAACTCCAATATATCCTGAACCTATGATGACTACATTCTCTGCATCCTTGGCAGCAACCCTTATCCTGTCAGCATCTGGTGGGAGGTCAACAGTAAAGACATTCTCCAAGTCAACCCCTGGTATTGGCGGAACTTTTGGAGAAGCTCCGGTGGCAATTAGCAGCTTGTCCCACTCGTAGCTCTTTTCTTTCCCATTCTCATCTACTCTAAGCTTTCCGTATTCCACCTCTACAACTCTAGCATTCATATGTAGGTCAATGCCTCTCTCCTCCATGAACTTCTGGGGAGGATAGTACATCAGTTCCTCGCTGCCCTTAGCCAAACCTTCAACAACATATGGAATCCCGCATGGAGCGTGACTGACAAAATTCGTGGCTTCAAAAACAGAAACAGTCCATTCCGGCTTTAAAGCCCTTATTCTTGATGCAGCAGTCATTCCGCCAGCTCCACCGCCGATTATTGCAATCCTCATCCAATCACCTCTTCCTAACTTCTTCCTCAATTCTGCAATAAAAAGTTATAATTTTCGAGGTTTTCAGAAGAGGTTGCAAGGCTGGAAAACGTTGACTGGATTGTAAGATATGGTAAGATATGCAGAATGGTATGTTGAGTGACACGCAACTTATTTAACCCAGAAAAGCGTAGTTTATTAGGGGAGAGGCGGTGGGCGGCTGACCGAAAGGAGGAAAGTCCCCCCACCGTTAAAGGCGGAGCCCGAGATGGGCTGTGCCGAGAGGCATGGCTCCGGCACAGAAACGACACCGGCTGAAGGAAATGTGATGATTCCGTGAGGATGAAGTCACTTCAGCCGGATGAAACGCGCCGACCCCGCCGGTGCAACGCTTTGCGGCTCAGACTAATGCCGCCAGGAACAGAAGGGGGCTTACTACCGCCACTCCCCCTCTATCTATTATTAATTCCAGCATATTTCGGCACAACTGTGGCATGTGCTCAAAAGCAGGTGATAATTGTCCAATCCTATTCTCCCCTTCAACGGAAACGATATGTACAACAAATGCAATTTTTAATCATGGAGGAAATCGGAAGGGTTGCCCACTATTATAATCGAATTGGAGTTGCAGCAGTGGTTTTGTCAAAGCCGCTACGAATTGGAGATAGGATAAGAATAAAGGGTCATACCACAGATTTCGAGCAGGTTGTAGAATCCATGGAAATCAACCACAAACCCGTCGACGAGGCTCTTCCAGGAGATCTAGTAGGCATTAAGGTGAAAGACAGAGTCAGGAAAAAGGATATTGTTTATAGGCTGGATTGAGCAGTTTGGTTGAAACATCAATATAAACTAGCACTTACTGAAGCAAAAAGGTTTAATGAAACAAAGGTATTCTCGAAAACCTCTCGAGCTCAACAGCCTTAATCCATTCCTCCATACACCAGCATTTTAGATCCAGAATGTTGAGGTCTTGGTAAAGAGAGAATTTCCTCAAAGCTTTTGAAACCACATCATCGCATTTCCCGCAGTTGTGCGGACTTCTCTTTCCTCTGCCCACCGGATGGCATATTACCTCGATACCTTCATTCCTTATCTGCTTTACAGCTTCAACGGCACTCCACAGCCATGGAGGCCGGTAAAGCTTTCTTTCCCACAGCCTTTCAACCAGCGTACCTTTCTGCACATTTGTAGGGTTTATTGAGACCACATCAACGAGTTTTTTAATTCTGACAGCTGAATGGACAACATCAGCAATTGCTTCGCTTTCTGAGAGGAAAGGTGGTTTCAGGAGTAGATATGCTTTGACCCGAAAACCTCCGTGTCTCAAAAACTTTGCTGCATCTTCGAACTCTTGAAACGTAAAACCCTTGTTTACGAGAATATCTCTAACGAAATCGCTGGCCGATTCCAGCCCTATCCCTACTTCAAGTTGAAATTTTCTGCCATCAAATTCATCTAGCACTTCTTCAGTTACAAATTCCGGTCTGCTCTCTACAATGAGCTTTTTTATTCCTAGTTCCTCTAGTTTTTGGCTGATTTTCTCTCGAGTATCTTTTGAGACTTCGCGGCTGTCAAAATAACTTCCAGAGGTGAAGATTTTGACGACATCCGGTACATCCGACTTCTCAGCCAATGCTGACAATGCCGAATAAAACTGTTTCAGCAAGTCCTGCTGCGTCACGCCGGGGTCGGTATCCCGTATATACCCGCACATACGGCAGCCTTCTTTTTTTGCCCAGTAACAGCCAGTCGTCCTTAGAATAATGGTCAGGCAGTCCACAATCTTTCCATCAAGTCTCTCCTTCTCTCTCCAGACTGCGACAGCCTTATCTCTCTGGCCTTTTGGATTGCTTTTGATGTCTCCCCACCCCTTTACTCACTCTCCACTCATCTCCACCAGCTTGTTCTTCCGATTACTTTCATCTTCCTGCCATAGTATAGCCCGACAAGCAATCCACCCAAGTGAGCTATGCTTGCCACGCCTGTAACCCTGCTCATAGGAAGCATCAGCAAATCATAAGCCGCGAAGAGTAAGATCGCAGTTCTTATGCTCATCGGGATGATGAAAAACAGCAGAACCCGTATTTCCGGAGCAATTATTGCAAGAGTGCCCATCACACCATATATGGCTCCGCTTGCTCCGATAGCTGGAGAAAAATCTCCTGTTACATAAGCAAATAAGATGTAGAAAATATTCCCAGAGATACCTGAAAGCAGAAAAATCTCAAGATATTTTTTGCTTCCAATCCTCCTTTCAAGCTCACTACCAAAAATCAGAAGGATAAATGCATTGACAAAATAATGCCAGAATTCAAGGTGCACAAACATAGCTGTAAGGATTTGCCAAGGCATTGTGGCAAATTTTACTGGGTTAAGGGCGAGGTACTGAATAACCCACCTTCTGGAGATTATCCCTATGAAGAACATCAAAGTAATCACGGCGAGAACAATATTGTTGTACCCGTATGAGGCTAATCTGAGGTGAGGTGGCTTTACCGATCTTACAGACTTTATCGATTTAAAACTACTTGTATCAAATTTTTTCTTTTCCTTTTTTACGTTAACAGGAACATTCCAGTACTCGTCAATACCATCACAGTCATGTTCTTCAGGGAGCCTGTGTTCTACACAGTATACTCCTCCGCAGTACTTGCAGCGATAAGGCAACAGTTCGTCCTTCCCGCACACATCACATTTCACATTTTACAGTCTCAATGAGCAGTATTTAACTGTTTTTCAGAATCCCAGTTTTGATGGTCAATAAGACCCATCGAGCATGTAAAATCCTTTATAAAGGAATCTAAAGTTTCATTGGGTTTTTTAAAGTTTGATAAAGTGTCAGAGATTTCATTGTAATGCTTTAAGAAAAGTAACCTTATATTTTTTCCGAACAACTTACAGATTGGTGATGGGTATGAAAACGAAGTTGTTGGCGGCGGTGTTGGTGTTTGCCGTGCTGTTGGTGGGAGCATCAACAGCAATGGCATCATCAGCGACACCTCAAGCAATGGGAATGGACGACGACATGGATGATGAAGAGAAAGTCAACATGACAGCCAATAACACTGAGTTAGAGGACTCTGAGTCAGAACACGTGGGTCCTGCAGGACCTATGGGGCCTGTTGGGCCTGCAGAAAAACACAGAGAAAAGATGATGGAAATAAGAGAGAAATACAGAGAGAGAGTCGAAAAATACAAGGAAATGAAGTATAAGTATGAGAAAGCCCGGGAAGAGTACCTCAAAATTAAGGAAAAGGGAAGAGATCTGAGAGGAAAGGACATGGAGACTGCCAAGCGTTTTGTACACAGTGGAATTGACATGGGTATAGTGTACCTCCAGAGACTCAAGATTTATGTTGAGACAACGCCAAGAATATCAGACGAAAGCAGAGCGGAAATAGTAGAGCAGATCGACGAATATATTTCAGAACTGCAGGAGAAAATAGATAAAATTACTGCCGCTGAAACACCTGAAGAGCTTAGAGAAGCTGTTAAAGAGCTCAGAAAGTCATGGAGGGAGATCAGAAAAGGCATCAAAGGAATAGTTGGACAGGTTGCTGTTGCCAGGATTGAGACAGTCTTAGACAGAGCTGAGCTGGTACAGGAAAGGCTTCAGGATAGGATAGACGCACTGCAGGAAGCTGGTTATGACACCACAGAACTCGAATTAATCCTAGAAGATTACTCCCAGAAGCTCGAGCTTGCAAGAGGGAAGCTTGGACTAGCAAAGGAGGCATTCAAGGAGATTAAAGATGCTGAAAATGCTGATGAGCTATTCGGAGAAGGGAACCAGTTCATGGGAGAAGTGCATAAATACCTCAGAGAAGCATTTGGAGACATCAAGGAATTCATTAAAGAGCTGAAACAGTACAGAATCAAGGAAGGTAAGATATTTTTCGGTAATGCAACTGGTGAAGTCTGGGCTAAGGGAGAGGGAGTTGCTAAAATCAGGGGGGATGCAATAGTTCACGTTAGAGGAAATGTGACACTGGAAGTCACACCTGCCAGCGCGGTGATTAAAGTAGTTGGCTTTGGAAATGTGACAACTGAAGATGATAAGGCAATTTACACCGGAGAAGGAAATGCTGTGATTAGGGGCAAGAACATAACAGTGAAAATTGAAGGATATGATTTCAAGCTCTATGCAAAGGGCAAGGGTTCTCTGGATCTGGAAGGGAAGGGATATTACAGGGTAAAGAAGCTGCCACAGGATGACATGACTGACGAGATCGAGTTTGAAGGTATTGTTCCTTCTGTAGACTTCGGAGGCGAGTAGCCATGAAGAGAGTGATTATGTTGATACTCCTAGCTTCAATACTTTTTCTGGGATGTGCTGCAACCGAGAAAGCTGAAAAAACAGTGACACCAACTTCCACCCCTGTTACAACGACAACAACACCTGCGCCTTTAGAAACACCTGCCCCATCTGAGACCGATCCTGAGCTTCAGGAAGCTATAAACGAGATTCAGGAAGTGGAAGAGCTGATAAAAGAGCTCCAGCAACTTGAGAACCTCGACTTTGAAATCTGAGGAAATCTGAAACAAATTAAAACGTAACTCATTTATTTTTTGAATTTTCTTTTCAGTTCATGAAGCTGGAAGCTGTTAAGATTGAAAATCCCGACAACAAGTATCAGGTGATAGTAGGACAGGCGAATTTTACAATTTTTACCTGCGATGACATATTCAAAGCCCTGCTGACCGCTGTGCCCGGCATAAAATGTGCTGTGGCAATGAACGAGGCGGCACCAAAGCTGACGAGAGTAACAGGAAATGATGAAAAGCTGAAGGAGCTGGCAGCAAAGAATGCTTTAGCCATTGCAGCCAGCCATGTTTTTGTAGTTATGACTGAGAATGCGTTTCCCATCAATGTGTTGAACACCATAAAACTGCATCCGGCAGTATGCAACATTTACGTCGCCTCTGCCAACCCCATAGAAATAATTGTGGCTGAGACTGAACTCGGAAAGGCTGTTGTTGGAACAGTTGATGGAACTGCTGTCACAAGGATAGAGAGTGAGGAAGAGAAGAGAGAACGAAGAGAGACTGTGGCAAAGCTAGGATATAAGCTTGATTAATTTTTATTTTTTTAATTTTAAAAATCAGTAAATAAGTTCTTCAAGCATGTTCCTCTCTCTGGCAAGCTTTAACTCCCTAGCTATCCTCCTCCCCATATACATGTTTTCTCCGAAGAGAATGTAAGAGTATGGTGAAGATGGTATGCCTACATTTGTACCGGCAACAATTCTAGCTGAAATTTCAAAAACCACCATTTCTCCCTCTTCAGTGAAAACGCTCTCCAAGCAGAATGGCCCCACCATTCCAGGTTCTGCTATTTCTTTGGACACCTCAACAACGCTCTTCGCCGCCTGGAGTGCCTGAGAAAGCAAGCTCTCCCTGAGAACAACCGGGAAATTCCCAATCACAGTATACGTGGGGTGTATCTCTCCTTTGAGCTGCACATCTGCCGGGATTCGAGATATGCCATCCACGCTGGACTCATACCTTCTGTCAACAGCGATAAGCTCAACCCTCTCAAAAACCGGAGAGTAGAAGAAGGAGAAGTAAATGTTCGCTCCAACTATATACTCCTGAATGTAGGCATCCTCGATCTCATCTTCCCCTATAAGCCCTGCATGCACCATTCTTTCAGCTTTCTCGTAGAACTCTTCTGGCGAGGAGCATAGGAAATATCCCTTACCGCCTTTAGCTCCCGGATACTTCACGATGACAAGTCTGTCTATATCCTCAGGCTTTTCAAATGTTTCAGGCAGCTTAAGCCCAGCATCAAATAGCCACTTTCTCTGCCTCTCTCGGTCAACCTCCCATTCCATGAGTATGCGGTTTCCGAAAACTGGAATAACAAGGTTGTCAAGCCTTCCGATGTAAGCGTTAAAGGAACCATGAGGAATTAACACAACGTTTTCATCAACAAGCTGCCTTTGAATATCTGGATTCAGCAGATCAGAGAAATCATCAAGCTGTATTATTCTATCAGCCACTCCAAATGACTCGTAAATTATCCTTTCCTTATCTCTGCAAAGGCATATAGTTTTGAGGCCCTCATCCTTCGCGCCCTTCAGAATGTTCAGGGCTGAATGGCTGCCGAGAGTTCCGATTGTGATGCTATCGTATTCTTTTAGAACTTTTAGAATTCTGCTTCTTATTTCTTTTATCTGTTCCATCATCCACTCCTCCTCTTTGCAATCAGGGATGCAAAAACCGCTGCTCCAAAGCCGTTATCGATGTTGACAACCGCAACTCCTGAGGAACAGCTCTGCAACATGGCAAATAAAGCCGTCAAACCACCAAAATTCACACCATAACCAATGCTGGTGGGAACGGCAATGACTGGCACATCAACCATTCCTGCAACAACAGAAGGTAATGCTCCTTCCATCCCTGCAACAACGATAACAGCATCCACTTTCTCCTCAGCTATCCTCCTTATCGGCTCAACAAGCCTGTGGATGCCAGCAACACCAACATCATAAAATCTGAGTACATCCATACCCAAAAACTCGGCAGTCTCCGCTGCTTCCTCAGCAACAGGGATGTCTGATGTTCCTGCAGTCATTATTGCCACCTTACCTCTCCTCTCCGTTTCAGCCACACTCCCAGTATTTTCAGATTTAATTACCGCAGTTCTGGCCTTTCTGTTTATTCTGACATTTAATTGCTTCATTTGCTCCAAAGCTTCCATCTGCTCATCACTCAGCCGGGTTACCAGAACCTTGTCACTCTTCTCCACACAGGTTTTAACGATGATCAGGAGGTCATCCACGCTTTTACCCTCTGCAAAAATCGCTTCAGGCTTTCCTGCTCGAGCTTCTCTGTGTATATCTATTCTGGCAATCCCCTCTATCTCCGCTATGATTGCCTCTCTCAGCAACTTTATCGCTTCTCCATCAAGCTTTTTTATCCTTTCAATCAGCTCGTTAAACTCTCTCCTATCCATATTTCCTTCTCACTTCCTCATGATATTCCTGGATGGACTTGATAGTCATCCTTGATTTCCTTATCGCCTCAATTCCCTTCACAGCGGCAATTGCTCCGCTAATGGTGGTGATGTAGGGAACGCCATGGTCAACGGCAGCCCTCCTTATGAGGTATCCTTCCGTCTTCCCACGTTTTCCGCTGGGAGTATTGATTATCAGGTCTATTTGTCTGTTGATTATGGCATCAACTATGTTGGGTCTTCCCTGACTCACCTTGAGGATTATCTCAGCCTGTATGCCGTTATTCCTCAGAAATTCAGCGGTTCCATCGGTTGCAGTAATTCTGAACCCCAGTTCGTGGAGTTTTCTCGCAACAGGTAGAATCTTCTCTCTGTCAGCTTTTTTAACGCTGATAAATACCGTCCCCTCTGTAGGAAGCATCATGCCGGCAGCAAGCTCGGCTTTATAGTATGCAAGCCCGAAATCATAATCAATGCCCATAACCTCGCCAGTTGACTTCATTTCAGGGCCGAGAACTGGATCAACGCCAGGAAGTTTTATGAATGGGAAGACTGCCTCTTTAACCGCCACATGGTCGAGATTGAGCCTTTCCTTAATCCCAAGCTCTCTCAGCTTCTTACCCATCATGAGCTTTGCAGCAATCTTTGCGAGAGGTATGCCGGTAGCTTTACTGACAAATGGAACTGTTCTGCTAGCTCTCGGATTCGCTTCCAGAATGTAAACCACCCCATCTTTCACAGCATATTGAATGTTAATAAGACCCACAACTTTAAGGGCTAAAGCCAGCTTGCGTGTGTAATCTACAATGATATCAATAATCTCCTGGGGGACTGATTGTGGTGGAAGGACGCAGGCAGAATCACCGCTGTGGATTCCTGCCTCCTCGATATGCTCCATTATACCTCCAATAACCACTTCCTCTCCATCACACAGTGCATCCACTTCAACCTCGATGGCATCCTCCAGAAACTTGTCCAGCAATATGGGCTTTTCAGGACTCACCTCAATCGCTTCGCTGATGTATCGCCTGAGAGTTTCCTCATCATAAACTATCTCCATAGCCCTGCCGCCGAGGACATAGGAAGGTCGAACTAGGAGTGGGTAACCGATTGTTTTTGCAACGCTTACTGCCTCTTCAATACTGTAGGCTATACCATTCGGTGGCTGCGGGATGCCCAGGGACTCACAAAGCTGGGAAAATCTTTCTCTGTCCTCAGCAATGTCTATGGAATCTACCGCTGTCCCTAGAATCTTCGCTCCACCCTCTTCAAGCTGTTTCGCTATGTTAAGAGGTGTTTGCCCACCAAACTGAACTATGATTCCTTCTGGCCCCTCATTTTCGTAGATATTCATTACGTCTTCATGAGTTATGGGCTCGAAGTAAAGTCTGTCAGAGGTGTCATAGTCAGTCGAGACGGTTTCAGGGTTGTTATTCACCATTATTGTCTCATAGCCATCCTCTTTGAGGCTGAAGACTGCATGAACACAGCAGTAATCAAACTCAATACCCTGACCGATTCTGTTGGGACCGCTGCCCAATATAATCACCTTTTTCTTCCCCGTTGGTGCAGCATCGTTCTCCAGCTCATAGGATGAGTAATAATAGGGAGTTTTCGCTTCAAATTCAGCCGCACAAGTATCTACCATCTTGAATGTAGCACTTATCCCGGCTTTCTTTCTCCTCTTCCTCACTTCCCTCTCAGTTGTTCTAAAAATTTTCGCAAGCTGGAAATCGCTGAAACCGTACTGTTTCGCCCTTCTTAACACCTCAACAGGCACGTTTTCAATGGAGAATTTTCCAGCGTAACTCTTCAGCTCCTCCTCCACCTCTATGATGTTCTTGATCTTTGCAATAAACCACGGATCGATTCGGGTAAGCTCATATATCTCCTCAACACTGAACCCTTTCTTCAAAGCGTAGCGAATGTAGAATACTCTGTCAGCATTTGGTGTGCGGAGTTTTTCAATTACCTCCTCTCTGCTTGGCATCCTATCTTTTCCATCACAGCCCAGTCCATATCTTCCAATTTCAAGGCTTCTCAAGGCCTTCTGAAGCGCTTCCTCAAAGGTTCTGCCAATGGCCATGACCTCTCCAACGCTTTTCATCTGAGTGCCTAGGGCAGGATTGGCGGTGGGGAATTTGTCAAAGGCGAAACGTGGAACCTTAACAACCACGTAATCTATTGTTGGCTCGAAACTTGCAGGAGTCTCCTTTGTTATATCATTTGGAATCTCATCTAGGGTATATCCGATGGCCAGCTTTGCAGCAATTTTGGCGATGGGATAGCCGGTTGCCTTTGAGGCTAAAGCCGAGGAACGGCTTACACGAGGATTCATCTCTATTGCCACAAATCTCTCGCTGTCAGGATGCACAGCAAACTGGATGTTGCTCCCCCCTGTCTCCACACCTATCTCCCTGATTATCGCAATGGCTGCATCTCTCAAACGCTGATACTCGTAATCGGTTAGGGTTTGGGCAGGAGCAACGGTTATGCTGTCCCCGGTGTGGATTCCCATTGGGTCAAAATTCTCTATTGAACAGATAATCACAACGTTGTCTGCCAAGTCACGCATAACCTCAAGCTCGAACTCCTTCCAGCCTATCACACTCTCCTCTATCAGAACTTGATTTATCATGGATAACTCAAGCCCTCTTTTGGCAATCTCTCTCAGCTCTTCTCTGTTGTAAGCTATACCTCCCCCTGTGCCGCCCAATGTAAAGGCTGGCCTGATTATGACCGGGTATCCCAACTCATCCGCAATACTCAGAGCCTCGCTTATATCACCGGCTATCTTACTTCTTGGAATATCCAGCCCGATTTTCTCCATTGATTTCTTGAAGAGCTCTCTGTCTTCAGCCTTCTTTATGGCATCAAGTTTCGCACCTATAAGCTCCACACCATATTTCTGCAGAATGCCCATTTCACCGAGCTGAACAGCTATGTTGAGGGCTGTCTGTCCGCCGAGAGTTGGGAGGAGTGCATCAGGCGTCTCTCTTTCGATTATCCTAGCCACAACCTCTGCTGTCAGAGGCTCGATGTATGTGCGGTCAGCCATGTCAGGATCGGTCATAATGGTGGCAGGATTGGAGTTTACAAGAACAACCTCGTATCCTTCTTCCTTCAAAGCCTTGCAAGCCTGGCTTCCAGAGTAATCAAACTCTGCCGCTTGACCGATAACAATGGGTCCTGAGCCGATAACCATTATTTTCCTCAGATCCTCTCTTTTTGGCATGAACTCACCTCAATACTGCCTCAACAGCTCAACAAAGGTGTCAAAGAAGAAGTATGTGTCGTGGGGGCCAGGCCCCGCCTCAGGATGATACTGGACAGTGATGAGAGGAAAGTCCCTGTGAACAAGTCCCTCAACTGTATGATCGTTCAGATTGAGCTGGGTAACCTCAAAGCCTTTTGGAAGGGTTTTTTCGTCCACTGCAAATCCGTGGTTCTGACTGGAGATGAAAACCCTACCAGTTTCAAAGTCTTTAACAGGCTGATTGCTTCCATGATGTCCGAATTTGAGCTTGAATGTCTTTGCTCCTAAAGCCAGTGCTGAAAGCTGATGACCTAAACATATACCAGCCAAGGGGATGTGTGATACAAGCTTGGAGATTGTTTCAATTGTCTCCTTCACTCTTGCAGGATCTCCGGGACCGTTGGATATGAAGACTCCATCAGGATTTATTTCCTTAATTTTCTCGGCTGGGAAGTTATAGGGAACAACTGTAAGGTTGATATCCCTTTTAAGTAGCTGCCTGATTATGCTGTTCTTGACGCCACAATCAACAAGCACAACGTGATATTTACCCCCAACATTGATTTCTTTAGGCTCTCTGACGCAAACGCTGTCAACTAAATCGAGTTCAGTAATGGAGGGTTGCTCCACAGCTCTTCGAACAATCTCTTCTCTATCCAGTTCTTCTCCAATTGCAATAACAGCTTTCATTGCCCCATATATCCTTGTTTTCTTAGTGAGCATTCTAGTATCAACACCCTCAATCCCTGGCACATTGTACTCTTTCAGCAGCTCATCGACACTTATCTCGCTTCTCCAGTTGCTTGGATGTTTGCAGAGTTCTTTCACAACAAATCCTTCAACCTTAACACCATCACTCTCAAAATCCTCTCTGCAAACACCGTAATTTCCGATGAGAGGATAGGTCATCATGAGAATTTGTCCTTTGTAGCTGGGATCTGTCAGAGCCTCAACATAACCAGTCATACTGGTATTGAAAACCAGCTCACCTTCGCAATCCCTCTCAGCTCCAAAGGGCTTTCCTTCTACATAAGTCCCATCTTCAAGGGCCAGTGCCGCTTTAAGCATCCGAAATCAACTCCTGAACCAATTATATCTGCTCCTATACCAGCTCCTTAATCCTTCCTATTATTTCCCGGAGCGAATCCACCTCAAATACCTTCCTGCCAGTTATCTCGTTGCAGCAGGCCATGTACATGTCTGAAACTGCCTTTTTGAGTTCTTCAGGTAGCCTTGGTGGTGCTCCAAGAATTCTCCGCCAGTCTTCCTCTCCCTTAAGAATCTGCAACCGCTTATACCAGTCAGTCTTCCTGTAATGCCTTCTCAGCACCTCCTTGCTTATTTCAATACCATCATAGCTAAATCTGCATTCGTCAGGTGTACCAACAGAATCTACAACCATTAGCTGCCTCGACTCATCAAATGCCAGCTCAATTTTCCCGTCCTCGTTAATAATCCCTGCTTTCTCCGTCTCTCTGGTGATGATCTCATCAACCGTAGTTGCCACTCTGCATATCTCCAAGAGCTCATCCTCACTAATAGAGCAGATATCTAGCACTTCATTTCTGTTGAGATACCTATCCTCGCTCTCCAGCTTGGTGCTGAAGTCTATGAAGGGGTTTGCCAGCCTCTCACCAGGTTCCGGCATCCTCGACAGTCCAAGCTCAGATAGCGTGACCTGACCTTTTTCAAGTCTTCTGAAAACACTACTCCCCTCAGGCAATGAATTGCGGTAGATTACTTCCACAGGAATCAGAAAATTTCCCTTCAGAGATTTATAGGGTGAGTAATCATAACCATTTTTCTTTTCAAGATGTATAACTCTGACGAGCCGGATTTCCATGACGTTGACCGCTTCATCCACCTCATCAAACCTCTTCAGCTTCTTCTGCTCAGCATCATAAAGGCCCAGATAATGTGTTTTGATTCCTGCTTCCTCAAGCCTCTCGAAGAAATATGCGGAAAGCATGCACAAAGCCTTACCTTTCCCGTTAATGGGATCGGGCATCTCGCCGTAATCAAAGACAGAATAGCGGTCTGAGAAAACGAAGCGGCCTACGCCGAGTTTACCCTCTTTCGGCTCTTCCAGAATTACCAGATCTTTCACACTTCCCATCTGGAATCGCTCCTCCCCATCTCAATTAATAAACTTTTTCTAACATTTCCCCTGACATCCTAATAGTTCCTGACATCTTCATCTGCAGCATACAATTCTTCTCTTTTAGACTCCTGATATTTCCTGACCATCTCTGCCACCTCTTGGTATTTCAGAGCGAAGATCTTGGCTGTTGCCAACGCAGCATTCTCGGCATCCATCACCAGCATCGGCGCAACACCTGAGGGCATTCTTATGGATGATAATATATCCATCCCGGCAAAAGTGTCGCTATAAGGCGGGCAGGCAATGACAGGCTTGGATGTGTTAGCATCCACAAACCCGCTTAGAGCATTGCTCCTCCCAGCAACAGTTATAAAAACAACCTCATCATTTTCATATTCCCTGAGTATCTCCAGCACCTTTTCAGGAGTTTTGTGAGCTGAGGCAACCCTCATAATGGCTTTAATCTCAAATTCTGCCAGCTTTTCAGCTATTTTCTCACAATGCTTCAAATCCGCTTTTGATCCCATCAATATCACAGCTTTCAATTTACCCTCCCCCATTATCTTTTCTTATTTCCTCTCATCAAACGTGGTCTCAATTCCTATACTGCCTATTTCTCTCCAGCAAGAACTGAGACCACCCTATTATACACCTCCAGTAGCTCCTCGATTTCAGGAATTTTTACGTAGTAAAACTTTTCTGGTGGTCTCATTTCGTATTCAAGAATACCAAGGTCGTAAAGGAGTTTGAGATGTCTTGATGCAGTATACTCGGTTATTTTGAGCTCTTCAGCTATCTGATGCACACTCATTTTACCTCGTTTCATTATGAGTTTCAGTATTTCCCGCCTTATTCTAGCCCTGAGGGCTCTGGCGAGTTTTTCATCTGGCATGAAAACCACCCAATATTCTGAGACTTTTTAAACCTCGGAATTTTTCGAATTTCATCCCTTTAATTTTTTCATATTTCCACGATTTATCTTTGCTTAACTTATACGATGGTGGGCTTCGATCAACCTCGATTCAAGTTAGTACTGTAATTGAACTATAACTATTCCTTAACTATATTCCTCAAAAAAGAAATCTGAATTTACTATTAGGTCTCGTATTCCCGGAGACTTATGGATTCAACAGGGCAGCTTTCCGCACAGAGCCCACACATTGTGCAGCTGGATGCATCAACCGGACGGAGCTTTCCATTAGATATCTCCATGGTAATTCCTCTCTTTATCTGAGGACAGTATGACTCGCATATCCCACACCCAGAGCAGAACTGATCCACTTTTATTTGCCTAAGTCTCCTGGTTTCAACCTTCTTATTCAAATCCACAGGTAATGGAACTACGCTCAATTCTGCTGCCAGCTTTCTATCTATCTTTATAGCATTCCCAGGACAGAACCTCTCACACGCTCCACATAAGTTGCATCTCTCCGTAAACACCACGTTTTTGTCAGGGGAGTAAGTATAGTGTATAGCCATGTTGGGGCAGACATTCATACATATTGAGCAATCAAACCCGAAACACTGCTCCTTATCAAAATGCTGTACTCCACTGAGAAGTTTACTGACATGAATTGCATTTTCGGGGCAGACTTCAGAACAGATGCCACACATAGAGCAAAGGTCTTCATCAACAACAACTTCCCCCCTGATGATTTCTTTGCGTGCTGGCTGGAATCTGCATGAGTCACAATGAATGTGTATTACTGAGCGGGGGCACACCCAAGAACATATCTCACAGTAGATGCACTTGTCTCCATTTATTGTCGGAGCGCCTTTTTCCAGTCGAACAGCCTTTGTCGGGCAGTTTATCACACAGAGCCTGCATTCGATGCATCTCTCTTTATCTCTGAGTTCAATCCAGCCACCTCTTATTTTGCTAAGATCTAGTTCTCTTTTGACCTTTATAGCGTCTCTTGGACAGAATTCCATACACAATCCACAGTAAACACACCTATCTTTATCTACATCCACTTTTTTGAATCCAAACTCTTCTTGGAATATTTCCGAATAAATGCTGCCAGAATCCCCGTTTCTGATTACCTGAATAGCACCATAAAAACAGAAATCCGAACAGAGACCACAAAGAGAGCAATTATCGTTTACCCTAACATCAAACTTTCGATTATCTCTGAATATCTGAATTGCGTTATTAGGACAAACTATCTCACACAATCCGCATCCTGTACATATTTCACCTCTGAAACTCAATCCCTGCAACAGCCGCACCTCACCACCTCTTTGCACTATTGTGCAACCTTAACAGTTAGTAATTTAAAAAATTTTTCGTGAGATATTTTACACAATTAGTCGAATTTGCCAAAAATTACTACTCTGTAAATCAATAAGTCAATTTGCATTCATCAACTATGCTTAATTAAATTTTCCGCAGAGGAGCTTGTCGATTTAGGTATAAACAATGGCAAAACCCTTTTGAAACCAGCCGTATTTAACACCTTTAAATGCTCGTATTGAGAACAGACCTCAAAAATCCAGACGAAAAGACACTGAAATTTGCAGCTGAGATTATCAGGGAAGGCGGTCTTGTCGCTTTCCCAACAGAAACTGTTTACGGACTTGGTGCTGATGCCTTAAACAGCAAAGCAGTCAGAAGAATCTTTGAAGCCAAAGGTAGACCAGCAGATAACCCTCTCATCGTCCATATCTCCGACTTTGAAACCATCGAAAAACTGGCTTTCGTTACTGAAACTGCCAGAAAACTCATGAAAAAATTTTTCCCCGGCCCTCTGACCCTAGTGCTGAAGAAAAGAGACGTGGTTCCCGATATTACAACTGGTAGACTCGATACGGTTGCGATACGGATGCCCGACCATCAAGTAGCTTTAAAACTTATCGAACTCAGCGGAACTCCAATTGCTGCACCTTCAGCCAATATATCTGGAAAACCAAGTCCAACAAAAGCTGAACATGTAATTGAAGATTTTTCTGACAAAATTGAGTGTGTCATTGATGGTGGTGAGACGAAAATTGGTTTAGAATCAACGGTAGTGGATGCCAGAAAAGAGCCTGTCGAGATTCTCAGACCCGGTGCTGTGACAGCAGAGGAGTTATCAGAGGTTGTGGAAATAACCCATTACAGATCTGGCACTATTCGCTCACCAGGGATGAAATACAGGCATTACTCGCCAAAGGCAGAACTGATTGTGCTTGTAGGGGAAATGGGGGGAGCCGGAGAGACGGAGGAGCAGGTAAAAAGGAAAGTAATAGGGCTAGCTGAAGAACTTAGAAAGAAGGGTTTCAGAATAGGACTTGCTGTAAGGAGTGGTAGAAACTTGAGAAAGAGAGATTTAAGAGGGTTCGAGATTATAGAGCTTGGAGAGAGTATTGAGGAAGTGGCAAAAAGGTTGTTCTCAGCTTTAAGAGAGCTTGACAGAAGAGGGGTTGATGTGATTATAGCAGAAGGCGTAGAAGAGAAGGGCTTGGGTACTGCTATAATGAACAGGCTAAAAAAGGCTGGTAGAGTATACAGAGTGTGAAGCAGCTCAACTGCTCAATTGCACCCCTATGCAATATACTTTTTTATTTTCTCAACAAGTTCGTTTCTCCTTATGGGTTTTGAAATCACCTCTTTGGCTCCAGCTTCCAGCATGTTCCTCCCTTTTGTAGGAGCATAGGCCGAGATGGCTATAACAACAGCATCCGGATCTAATTTAATTATCTCCTTTGTAGCCTCAATCCCATCCATCTCAGGCATTACGATGTCCATTAGAACAACATCTGGCCTGTGCATTTGATAAAGAATTACAGCCCTTCTTCCGCTATCAGCCTCAATCACTTCAAAATCTGAGAGCATGGTTTTCAGGATTTCCCTAAGTAATTCATCATCGTCTGCAATAAGAATTCTGGCAATGTTTTTCACCACCATGTTACATGATAATAATAACCATTATATATGACTTTTGGTTAGTAATTATTAGTGATTAACGATGCCAGCCCACCCTTATGAAAATTCTGGCGTTCGGGAAATTGTGAACCGAACAGATGCTTACGTAGTCCTAATTGATGAAGATTTTAACATATTCCAAGTAAATAAAAAAATGAGGGAAAAATTCGGAGAAGTTGAGGGAATGAAATGTTATCAAGTCCTTCACTCTTTACCCCATCCTCCCGATCACTGTCCTGTATTGAAAATGGCTAAAGATAGAGAGGTAAACATCGCCTACGAACATTCTCTTGGCAAGCTCGTTAAAATTGAGACAAAGAGAGTGGTAATAGACAATTCAGAATATCTTCTGCATATTATGGAAGATCTAACACCTGATGTGGAACGAGAGGCTTTTGAGAAGGTTATGGGAGAAATTAAGGAAAAATATAAAAACATCATAGATAATGTACCTGTTGGTATATTCATATTCCAAGACGGGAGATTCGTTTTTGTAAATGAAGAACTGACAAGGATGACTGGCTATTCCAAAGTTCAGCTCCACAGACTCGACCCCTTCATCCTGCTACACCGAGATTATGTTGAAGAAACAAAGAAATATTCTGAGTTTGCTCTAGCAGGAAACACCGAAAAGCTGCCGGACTATTTCATTGTTAAACTGATCAGAAGAGATGGAAGCGAGATCTGGGTAGAGTTCAAATATAATCTGATAAACTACAGAGGTAAACCTGCACTTCTTGTAAGCGCTGTTGATGTGTCTGAGATTAAAAAATTGAAGGAGAGAATTAAGGAGAGTGAGGAATCCTTCAGAGCTCTTGCTGAAAATGCTATTACAGGAGTTCTCGTTTACCAAGACGATTATTATGTCTATGTCAATCCCGTAGTGGAAAAACTAACTGGATATACGCGAGAAGAACTGATGAGTGCTCCTTTCTGGGAGTTTGCTCACTCAAGTATTAAAGAAGTTGTAAAGGATAGGGGGAGGAGGAGACAAAGAGGTGAGAAAGTAGAACCCACGATATACGAGATTCCATACTTAACGAAGAGCGGAGAAGTCAGATGGGGACTATTTGCTTTCTCCAACACAATATATAATGGAAAGCCAGCAGGTGTTACAATATTCTTTGACATTACTGAGAAGAAGATGTTGGAGGAGAGGCTTAAAGAGTCAGAACAGAAATTCAGAATGCTTTTCGAAAACGCCAATGACGCCATCTTCATCCATGAGTTTGATGGACGAATTATAGAAGTCAATCAGACTGTATGCAAACGTTTAGGCTATACAAAGGAGGAATTGCTGAATATGACTCCTATGGATATTGACACGCCAGAATATGCCGCCCTCGTACCCAAAAGGATTGAAGAGCTTCGTGAGAAGAGACATTTAATCTTCGAGACTGCCCATGTCAGCAAAGATGGAAGAGTTATCCCAACTGAAATAAGCGGCACTGTAATCGAATTTGGTGGAAGACAAGTGATTCTTAGCATTGCTCGAGATATCTCAGACCGGAAACAGGCAGAGCAGTTCTTCGAGGGGCTATTCACAAATTCACCGATAGGTGTCTATATAGTCCAAGATGGGAAATTCAAAATGGTTAACCCTCAGTTTCTGAAAATAACTGGGTACAGCCGAGAGGAGTTGTTAGGAAGAGACTCTCTAACCTTAGTTGTTCCAGAAGATAGAGGCCTTGTAAGGGAGAAAGCTATCAAAATGCTAAAGGGAGAGTGTTTTACGCCTTACGAGTACAGAGCCATATCCAAAAACGGAGAAATAAAATGGGTCATGGAGACTGTCACGTCAATTCAGTACCAAGGTAGAAGAGCTGCATTAGGAAGCTTTATGGATGTAACTGAACGAAAAGAGGCTGAAAAGGCAATAATTCAACTCAATGAAGTTTTGAGGCTAATAAACAAAATAATCAGGCATGACATACTCAATAATTTGAGTGCTATCAGTGGAGCCCTTGAAACATTTGTAGAGACCCGGGATGAGAGGTTACTTGAAACTGCCCGAAAGGCGGTAGATAAAGGTATAGAGCTTATAAAAAGGATGAGAGAACTAGAGCTTCTAGTTTCCTCTGCTGGCGATTTAAGACCATTTAGCGCAAAAGAGGTAGTCAAGGAAGTTGTAAAAGACTATCCAATCGAGTTTAATGTAGAAGGTGACTGTCAGGTTCTGGCAGATGATGCCCTAATTTCAGTAATTGATAACATCGTAAAGAATGCAATAATACACAGCGAATCAGAAAAAATCGACATAAAAATTGAGAAAAAAGGAGAGTTCTGCGAAATAAAGATAGTAGATTACGGCAAGGGTATTCCCGATGAAATAAAGGACAGAATCTTCGAGGAGGGTTTCAAATACGGGAAAACAGGGCGTTCCGGTCTGGGGCTGTATATCGTCAAGAAGATGGTTGAAAGATACGGTGGAGATGTGAGAGTAGAAGACAATCAACCCAGAGGCAGCATTTTTATTATACGATTAAAGGTGGTCAAAAATGGCTAAAAGGCTACTATCAACTCTTTTCTTAATCCTTTTTTTCACACTCACTCCTCCTTCATCCGCATGGGTAGTGGGGATTGACGAAAATTACCCACCTCATGAATTTGTAGAAAATGGAGAAGTCAAAGGTTTCAACGTAGACTTAATAAAAGCTATGGCTGAAGTTGTGAACGAGAGTGTAGAGTTCAAACCCATGCCCTGGAATTCGGTGATGAAGTCACTGAATAACGGCAGTATAGATATGGCGTTTATGGCTGCCTATGAACCGAGAAAAGAATTTTACGATTTTACTAATCCTATTCTTAATATTACACTGGCAATCTTTGTCAAGAATGATGTTTACGGAATTGCATCCCTCAACGACCTAAAAGACCATACTGTGGTGGTAGAGCGAGGAGATATAGCTCATGAGATTATCTCAGGAAAGGGTGCTAATGTCATCGCAGTGGATAACCAGAGAGAGGCAATGGAAATGCTGGCAAGAGGAGATGCTTTTGCTTACTTCGGGAACTATTATACAGGACTTTATCTGATTCAAAAATACGGATATAGCGATATAAAAGTCATTGGTGAAAAAATAAATGTCGGATACCGGGCTATAGCAGTTAAAAAAGGCAATATTGCACTACTGAACCAGCTGAATTATGCCCTAGATACCATAAAGTCTAATGGAAAATATGACGAAATCTATGAGAAATGGTTTGGCAGACCTGTTATAGCTGGATGGGTGAAGTACGTTTTGATACTAGGTGGTCTCGCTTTGACCGCATCAACCATATTCACCATTTTCACATGGTATTTCAACAGGAAAATAAAAGAGAAGACTCAGGAACTGAAAGAGTCAGAGAGAAGGTACAGAGATTTATGGGAAAACGCAAATGACATCCTCTACATACACGACATTCATGGAAATTTCATCGAAATGAACAAAGTTGGAAGGGAGATAACAGGATACAGCAAGGAAGAGATAAAAAAGATTAATATCAGAGATATTGTCGATGAGAAGTACCTACCTCTGGCAATTCAGAAAATGAGGGAAAAAGTGCTGACAGGTCAGCCAACCGACCCCTACGAGCTTCTATGCCGTACCAGAGATGGGAGAGAGATCTGGGTAGAGATTAGATCACGCCCAATAATTGAGAACGGTGTGGTTGTGGCTGTAGAGGGTGTAGCAAGAGATATTACAGAGCGGAAGAAGATGATTGAGGAGTTGCAGAAATACGAGAGATTCTACAAAAACGCCCAAGATTTATTCTTTATAATTGGAAGGGATGGGAAGTTTATAAGTGTAAACCCCAAATTTCCAGAGCTTCTCGGGTATGATGGCGACGAAATAATTGGACGAACATCCAGAAAGCTGATCCACCCTGACGAAGTCGAACTTGTAAGAGAGTTTTTCAATAGAGCACTGAAAGGGGAAACTGTAAGGAGCGAGTTCAGGGCTGTGACGAAAGATGGTAGAGTGCTGTGGTTTGACCTTGTAGAGTGGCCCGTTTTTAAAGATGGTGAAGTTGTTGAAGTTGAGGGGATAGTGAGGGAGATAACTGAAAGGAGAAGAATGGAGGAGGAGATAATTAAGGTAAACAGGCTCCTCAGGACCATTAACAATATCAATAAGCTGATGGTTCATGAGCGAGACAAAAACGTGCTTCTTCAAAAAGCATGTGAGGAGTTGACTAGTCTTGAAGAGTACTATTCAGCGTGGATTGGACTGATTGATAACAAAACCATCGTCCCTATTGCGATGGCGAAAGCAGAGATAGATATCTCAAAACTCACAATAGATCTCGCAAAAACCCCGCCATATGATTGTGTAAGGTTGGCTGTAGAGAATAAGGTAATTGAGGTGCGAGACCCATCTGAACACGAGGTTTGCAGAATTTGTCCTTTACATTCATTCCATAGAGTCTGCATGGTCGTTCCAATGATTGTAGACGGCGAAGTTATAGGGGTCGTGGTAATATATTCAAAGGGGAAACAACCGCTTGATAAGGAAATAGAGCTGCTTCAGACTCTTGCCAATGATCTTGCTTTTGCAATAAAATCAGTAGAGATCGAAGAGCAGAAAAGAGTGGCTTACGAACAAATAGAAAAGAACATTGAGCAATTCGCTATTCTGGTTGATAGAATAAGAAATCCCCTATCAGTCATTATAGGATACACTGAACTCAAAGAAGAAATGAAAGAAAAAATGGATGACGACAGGATATTCGAAATAATCGCACATAATGCCAAAGAGATTGAGAGAATAGTCCAGCAACTGGATAAAGGCTGGATTGAATCCGAAAAAATCAGAGTATTTCTAAGAAAAAGTGGGTGATGGGATGTTGAGCAGTTTCACTCCGAAGGTTAGGCTGTAATTGTATCTGTATCAAATCTCCACGAGTCTCCCATTTTCTACCCTAACCCGTGCATAACCACTGGGAAGCTCTTCAAAGAGCGTTTGTGAAATTCCAAAAGTATAGACTTCCTCTCCAAAGGAATAGAGCTCATCCTCTCTTTTTATTATTACTTCAAGGTCGTGAAGTCTCCTAATAAAGTGATTTATCACCTCTTTATAAAAACCAGTCTCATCGAATCTCAATAAAGTAATACCTTCTGGCAAAAATGAATAAACCTTCAGCTGGTTAAAGTTACTTATAGAGTCACCATAAAACAGCTCTCCCATGTAAAAGCCAAGGAATATTACTACATCCTGAATTTTAAGTTTTTCAAGGATTTCTGAAAGCCTTTCAGACACGCTCTCGGCATCATTGGATAGGGGGATATATTCATACAGCTCACCAAATCTAATGTCATCGTTGTGTCCAATTTTTATCACATATGTATCCTCATACCCCCCTATTTTTTCAAATAACAATTCAAAGTTTCGCCAGATGAGATCAGTGAAAGCAACAAAGATCTTCCTTTTGGATGAGAAAACAGGCAGATAGTGATTGAGAAGATATATCGAGGCTGGATACCAAGAATCGAACAGTAACCTTACTCTCTTCCCCTCAAATTTAGACGTGATTTCATCAATTCTATCAGAGCTCATGATAATGATATAGTGATGATGAATAAAAGCTTTTCGATTTTACTAGGTGCTTTCCTCAACAACCCTCACACACCCAGTTGGACAGACGAACTCGCATTTCTTGCATCCCACACACAGCTCCTGTTTTGCTGGGTATGGAATCTGCCTCCTGATCTTTCTGCCCAGAAAGCTGAACTCCACCACTCTCCACTCCCAGACACCTCTGCTGCATACAGCTATGCACTCTCCAGCACCTCCACACCTTCTTGCATCAAACTGAATTTCATAGCTCATGATTTTACCGGATTTTAGCAACGCAATAAAAACCAATTCCGGGTATGCAAGGTGATGCAAAAACAGATAAAGGTATTAGAATAACTACGAACATGCTAAAGAGGGTTGCTGCTCAAATTAGAGAGTATGCTGGCGTCAGAAGAAAGATTTATGCTGGAAAACTCTGCCAGATGATGAATGTAAAGCAGTTTGGTGATGACGCGGCAATTATTGATGTGGGGCTGGAAGAAGAGTACATTCTTTTTGCTGCCGATGGGGTATGGGAGGCTGTGCTGGAAGTTGATCCTTGGTGGGGTGGTTTTGTCTCAATTCTTGTGAATGTTCACGATATTTTTGCAATGGGCGGAAAACCTCTTTATGCCAGTGACATCATGTCTTTCGTGACAGAAGAGGACTTCAGGTTGATGGTAGAAGGTATAAGAGAAGCAAGCCTGAAATACGGTGTTCCGGTTATTACCGGCCACATCCACCCCTTCGCATCTCAAAATTCCATCAGCGTTTCTATGACAGGAGTAGTGGATAAGCAGAGCCTGATCAGATCCAATACAGCAAAACCAGGAGATGAGATAGTTGTTGCAGTAGATACAGATGGAGAACAGCATCCAAAGCTCCGCTACAACTTCGACTCAACCAGAAAGGAGTCAGAAGTCCTCAGAACTCAGCTTGAGTCAATGGTGGAATTGGGAATGAAAAAGGCTGTTACAGCCGGGAAGGACATAAGCAACGCAGGAGTTGTAGGAACTGCAGCGATGATGATGGAAGTAAGCGGTGTTGGTGGAGTTATTGACGTGTATGCTCTACCAAAGCCTGAAAATGTCAGTCTGGAGGACTGGTTGAAAACGTATCCCGGCTGCGGATTCATTGTCACTGCAGAGGATGGAGAGAAGGCTGTAAAGATATTCAGAAAGCACAAACTGGATGCAGCGATTGTAGGGAGAGTAGATGAAACGAAGAAGGTAAGACTAAAAGCTGAAGGTGAAGAAGTGACAGTCTTTGACTTTGAAAAAGAATCTGTGCTAGGCTTAAGATGAGTTGCTGCTAGTTCCGGAACTTAGAAACAAGTAATCAGAGTAAAGTAATCAGAGTAGCAAAGTAATCAGAAAGACCACTAGATCTCCAATAAAAGTAGCTAGCAGGAATCCGGCAGTTATAAAAATCAGGAAGGGTAGCTGTGGGGTTGCCCAGACCTTCTTGCAGCCAACTTTTTTCAAAGCTTCTAGCTCATCCCCTTCTGACCCTTCCGGTCCTTCTGGATCGATCCCTCTCCTGAGGTTGACGACCTTTCCATCCCTGACTGCCTGAAGGAGATTATGAAATTTGGGAAAATTCGTCACCTCAACCCGGTATCCGAATAAAAAACCTATAGGATGCTCTTTCAGTCCTGAATACCCTTCTCTTATGAGATTTCTTATGGCAAACACAACAACCATGAACGGTGCAGCAATGACGGAATTTGAGAGTGTTGAGAATGCGAATATCCCAAAACCTTTATTCAGAATGGGGAATGGAGGTATTTCCGGATAGAATGGAAAGGTTATTGCTATGACTATAAGGGCTTTTGCATCAGCTCCTCCATAAGCGCCGATCCGATAAAAGAGATACGCCAGAGTGACCATAAAAATCGATCCACCGGCACCAAAAATCAGTTGATGAACAGTTTTGGATAAAGCCTCATAAACAGTGAAAGGAATCAGCATTACGAACATCCACTTCCATACTTTATTCGGAATTCTCCTTTCTTTCAGATCAAGAGTGCAAGAATAGAAAAGGAATGCAGATGCTATGGCTATTTTGATCCACATCTGGACAGCTCCACAAAATCTGAGAGCATGGCACTTGCAGTTTCACTGCTTCCTGCCCCCCTACCCATTACAACAACCTCCCCTGCAAGGTCTGTTTGAATCAATGCAGCGTTCAATGTTCCATATACACATAGGGGGCTGTTGAATGGCACGAGACGTGGAGAGACCCGCAACTCATCTCTGGTTGCTTCAGCAATCAGCCTTATGGTGTAGCCCTTCATGGCTGCGATTTCGAAGGCCTCGGGAGTTATGCTAGAGATACCAGTCCTCTCCACATCGCTGAAAGTGGCATTTGAATTCATCAGAGAATTTGCAAGGATGACGAGTTTTGCTGCCGCATCTATACCCTCTACATCGTAGGTTGGGTCTGCTTCAGCTATCCCCAGCTCTTGAGCTTCGCTGAGTATCTGGGAGTAGGGCATCTTCTCCTGCTCCATTCTGGAAAGGATGTAATTGCAGGTACCGTTTAGAATTCCCTTTATAGAGAGCACTTCATTTCCGGCAAGCTCGTTCTTAACAAGCTTTATTATGGGCATCGCTCCCCCAACAGTAGCCTCATACATAAGTTTCGCACCGGTTTTTTTTGCTGTTTTCATCAGTTCTTTGTATCCCACTACCAGCGGACCCTTGTTGGAAGTTATGACATCTACGCCATTCTCCAAGGCAAGTTTTATGTGGCTCAATCCCGGTTCTCCTGTCTCAACGTTCGTAGGCGTACATTCAAAAAGTATATCGATGCGATCTATGATGTCTTCCACAGTCAGCTCTTCAGGTAATCGCCCCTCCTTTTCCTTGATGCGTATAGCCTCAAAAACGTCAACACCTTCCTCGCTGTAAATCCCACCCTTGGAATCGCATATAGCCGCAATTCTGTAATCGCCAGCTCTCTTTATCAGTACATCCTTTTTGGTTACAAGAGCCTTCGCAAGGCCTCTCCCAACAACACCGAATCCAGCGATAGCAACTCGTTTCAAACCTTTCACGTCTTTCATGCGAGATCCTCGTTTAACGGTTCAATCACCATAATATCTTTCTTTCTACACGTCTCCTTCAGCAGTGATACTGCTTTTTTCAGCTCATCTTTTCCAGTAGCGGAAACGGTAACCATGGCAGTTGAAGGCTCATTCACTTCAGGCATACTGATGTGCATCTCCACAACCTCTGCAAAGCCCGTGGCATCTATGGTATTTACGGTGTCGCTAAGGTCAGTGTGGATTATGTGACCGACAAGAAGTAGGGAAGTGCTGGCTACAAGTCTTACCTCGTTGTAGGCCTTTACCACCACTCCATTTCTTTTCAGCGCCTCAATAAGCTCTTCAACCCTACCTTCATCTATCTTTACAGAGATTTCAACGCTGATTCTTTCCAGGGGTGAAACTCTATCTCTTTTATGCACAACACCGATAATGTTTCCTCCAAGCCTAGAGATGGGCTCTATTGCCCTTAAAAGCTGTCCAGGCTTGTCTTTCAGCTCTAAAACCAAAGAAAGCAGCACCTGTATTTTCACCCCTTACTCATCGTATATGGGAACTCCCTCAGTTTCTGTAAGCTTCTTGAATTCCTCCATAAGCTTTTTCGTTAGCTCTCCGGGTTTGCCATCTCCGACAACTCTGCCATCAATGTAGGTTATGGGAGCTATTTCCGCTGCAGTGCCGGTAACGAATATCTCATCGGCAGAGTAGAGGTCATAAAGTCCGATGTTTGCCTCCTGGAACGGTATACCGAGTTTACGAATTAACTCGATGGCAACAGCTCTCGTTATCCCCCTCAGGTTGTTGATGGTCGGAGGAGTTATAACTGCCCCGTTTTTCACAACAAATATATTGTCTCCGCTGCCTTCTGAAATGTATCCATTATGATCCAGAAATATTGCTTCATCCCCACCCTTCGCGTTGGCTTCAATTTTTGCAAGGATGTTGTTGAGGTAGTTAAGGGATTTAATATTAGGAGGCAGAGAGTCGATGGGGTTCCTTCTGATTGCCACAGTAATAGCTCTGAGACCTTTCTCGTATAGATCGCCATACAGTCTGTCCCACTCCTGAGTTATGACGATGATGGATGGGTTCACACACTTGTCTGGATCCAGTCCCAGATCACCGATCCCCCTTGTGACTATCGGGCGGATGTAGGCGTTTCTCAATTTGTTTCTCCTCAAGGTTTCAAGAATGATTTCAGCAAATTCCTCCTTTGAAACGGGTATCTTGAGCTTTATCACCTTTGCACAGTCGTAAAGCCTGTCAAGATGTTCCATAAGTTTGAAAACCCTGCCATTATAGGCTCTGATTCCCTCAAATACTCCGTCACCATAAAGGAATCCGTGATCAAACACGCTGATTTTCGCTTCGCTAGCCGGGATAAATTTGCCATCGACATACACCAGCAAGTCATCGCCCATAGTAGAACACCGAGTTAGCGAAAGGGTGACAATATAATAAGTTTTTCTGTTGGCCTTCTGTCAAGTATTTCTGGCACCAAGTGTTCATAAATAATCTATAATCATAAAGGTCATTTCCCCCTTTGATATTCTTCCTTCGATAATCCTACATTTTTTAGACCTTCTTGAGATTTATCAACATTAAACAGCTTCAACAACTTCTACCCAGCTTGCTCAGCGGGCAGAATCCTGTTACTGCGACTATAACCGGAATCAAGCCCAGCAACCCGAACCACGATTTAAAGTAGATTCCTACCAAGATTATTGTAAGTCCAGCAGATAATCTACCAATTCTTTTCAATTTTGTGTGTTTTTCACTACTTTCAATGCCACACTCTGCAAATTTTGAGTTTACCATAATATTCAATCCGTTTTCTCAGATAAAAAGAGTGCCGGGAGAATGTTTTCAGAACTCACCACCGTTTCTGGTAAAAAGTTCCATATTACACAAGCCGGAAACGTTAAAAAGCTCAGTTTACATTTTTCAACATGGAAAAACCTATCCTTCAGGTAGCCCTTGATCTGGTGGAATTGAAAAGAGCTATTGAGATTGCTGGCGAGGCTATTGAAGGTGGTGCTGACTGGCTTGAGGTCGGTACGCCCCTCATAAAGAGCGAGGGGATGGATGCAGTTAGGGAGATCAAAAAGAGGTACAGAGATCACGTAATTTTGGCAGACATGAAGACAATCGACACCGGTGCTGTTGAGGTGGAAATGGCTGCAAAAAGCGGGGCAGACATTGTTATAATCCTCGCTTTGAGCGACGATTCTACAATAGCTGAAGCGATAAGAGCAGCTAGGAAATACGGAAGTCAGATAATGGTGGACCTGATAAATGTGCCCGATCCTGTCAGCAGAGCCAAGGAGCTGGAAGAGCTGGGAGTGGATTACATAAACGTTCATGTTGGGATTGATCAGCAGATGAAGGGGATGGACCCTCTTGACATCCTTTCCAAGATTGTTGAGTCCGTAAATATCCCAGTTGCAGGAGCAGGTGGACTTGATGCTGAAAAGGCAGCCACATGCGTAAGCTTAGGAGCAAGCATAGTGATAGTGGGAAGCAACATAGTGAAGTCCAGAAATGTAACAGAATCAGCCAAGAAAGTCAGAAAGGCCATAGATGAAGCTTGGCAGAGCGGAGCAAAAGTGGAACTGAAAAGAAGAGGGTTAGAAGAAGAAATAAGAAACATTCTGTTGCAGGTTTCGACACCAAACATCAGTGATGCCATGCACAGAGCAAAGGCCATGAGAGACGTTTATCCCCTAATTAGAGGAAAGAAAATTGTCGGAAAAGCTGTTACTGTTCACACCATGGATGGAGATTGGGCAAAGGCCGTTGAGGCCATAGACATTGCTGGTAAGGGAGAAGTCATAGTGATAAAGTGCTCAGGTGACACAGCAGCGGTTTGGGGGGAGCTTGCAACAAGGAGCTGCATAAACAAGGGCATTGAGGGAGTGATAATAGACGGTGCTGTAAGAGATGTTGACGACATTCGAGAGCTTGGCTACCCCCTCTTCGCCAAAAGAGAGGTGCCAAATGCAGGAGAGCCAAAGGGGTTCGGTGAGATTAATGTCAAGATCACTTGTGGCGGCATCGAAGTAAATCCGGGAGACTGGATCGTGGCAGATGACAACGGCGTAATGGTGATTCCGAAAGAGAGGGCATACGAGATAGCAAGGAGGGCCTTAGAGGTTAAGAAACATGAGGAGAGGATCAGGGGTGAGATAGAGGACAAGGGAAGAACGCTGGCGGAGATAGTGGAACTATACAAGTGGGAGAAGGTGCAGTGATTTGGTTGTTATTATCCACTTATTTTATCCTACCTTTCTCAAAATTTATCCTGCCCACCCAGCCCCTCCTCCGTCCCGAAATTTCAAGGTTAATTATGTTTTTTAATTAGATTCTCCAATAAATCCATAACGCCATCAAAAGTGTATTCCTCAGGCATCACGGCCTCAACACCATAGCTGTGAAGCTCATCCCTTGTAGGTGGCCCGATGGCAACTGTAATGATTTCATTCAGTGCTCTGATTGCTTCACCCTTCACTTTGAGCTCCTCAGCTACCTCCATAAAAGCCTGAACCATCATTCTGCTGGAGAAAACCGCAGCATCTACTTCTTTATTCACCACTGCCAGAACCGCTTTTTTTTGCTCTTCCCCCTTCAGCTTCACAATCCGGTAAACTGGAATTTCCTGAACTTCAGCAACTTCCTTCAGCTTCAGCAGCACCTCATTCCCCTTATCACTCCTCAAAATCGCCACCTTTCTGCCTCTCAGCTCCTCCCTGAAGTGAGCATAAATGCTTCCAGAATCAAATTTTGGAGGTATTCTCGGTTCAACATCTGCTTTTCTGAGAATGCTGGCAGTTTTCTTCCCAATTGCTATAACTTCTCTGTCCTGAAATATCTCAGGAGCCCTTTCAAGCAGTATCGAGGCGGAGGTTTGACTCGTTATTATTATGATCTCAGCATCAAGCCCTTCAAGCTTTTCCAAAGCCTCTTCGTCAACTTCAGCTCCAATAAATGGAATTGTGAGCACTTCAAATCCCTTCTCCTCCATCATCCTTCTGGTCTCTTCAAGATATTCTGCTGGTCTGAAGAGGGCAACCTTGAAGCTTCTCACCCTTCTGCCTCCTGTCATTCCTTCTGCTGGAGTATAAACGCCACCAGCAGCCCAAAGCTTATATTTCCAAGGCTGAACTGATGCACATGCCGCACTTGCTGGAAGTGCTTTTGTCGGGCATAAAACTTTTTGTCAGAAATCTGAAAATCGTAATTCCACCCATCATTCTTTCATTCATGATATACCTCTTCCTTGCCATTGGACTTGCCAGTATCATCCCTCAGGAGAAGCTTGTAGAGCTTGAAGAGTTAGCAGAAAAGAGTGAGGAGCAGATAATCAGAGAGATGTACGACATTGTCATGCTGAATCCCGTTAAATTCTTTATAGCGTTCATCATCTTTGGTTCCATAGCTTTTGTAATCATGATTTATATAGTGGCTGGAATGGTAGGGGCATCGCTTAAAATTGCCAAGTTCGGAACTTTCACTTTCAACGAATTTTTCTACTTTGGATACATCTATACTCCAAGAATGCTAGCACTGGAGTTGCTCATATCCGTTGCGATATTGGCAGCCTCTCTGCCATTCCTCATTCTCACCGGAGTTATGGGCTCAGTCGTCCCCGTCCTGATATCTGCAGCAGCTATCATTGTAGTTGCTGCCATAACCTTTCCATCTCGTTTCATTCTGGTGTTTCTCGATACAGGTGTTTTCAACGCTCTGGCAGCTTCAATACGCTTCTCCATTAAAAAACCGTCCAGTCTGCTGCTGTTTATGCTGACAGTGATCATGATAGGCTTTTCATCCTTAATCCCGCTTCTCCAGCCCTTCGCATTCGCCCTGACTTCAATCTGGTACGCTATACTCGTAACTTCTTCAGCAGCTCTGTCTTCTGAAAGCTCTGAAGGTCAGACTGCCTGACAACTTCGTTCATGAACTGAATCACTTCATCGTAGCTCTTCCTGTCAACAGGGAAAGGTACTCCATCCTTTCCGCCCAAGGCAAAGCTGTACTTTGCCGGGTCATGTCTGTCAAAATGATCGTTGTAAATGAGGTCCGATATAAGAGCCAGAGCCCTAACAGCCCCTTTGCCAAGCCCTTTTATGAGCAGAAGGTCTTCAAAGCGCTCTGGCTGGAGCTGATAGGCAGTCTCAACAGCCTTCCAGTCAATGCGTTTTGGAACGGCTAAACCCTCTTTATAGCGGGTTATGGATATAAGTTTGGAATAATCCCGTTTGAAAGTTCTGTCATTCACAACATCCAGTATTGTCTTCCGACACTCATCGCTTTTATCCGAAACAAGGTTCACAACTTCCTTCTCCTTTCTCTCTGCAGCGATACCAGAATGCACCTCTGAAATCTCCGGAATTTCATCGTGAGGATTCCAGTGATAGCGCCTTGCCAGTCGTTCCCTTTCGTTCATACCCTGTTGGATGATGGTGAAATGTCGGGGAGAGAAGATGACGGCGTGGTGGTAAAGGGTGTAGCCATCCTGAAGGGCCACATTATCCACCTTGGCAGCATATCTGCTTGCGGTGATGAGCTCATCAGCAGATATATCCAGCTCGTCACAAAATCTCTGAATATCTTCCGGCGTTGCAATGGCATTTTTGCCTTTCCCCCCAGCAACTCTTATCTCGAACTCGCTATCGTTCAGCACGCTCTTCAGAACACCTGTCATAACAGTCGTAACGCCTGAACTGTTCCAGTCGAAACCCAAAACATTGGAGAAACTCTGGAAAAATATCGGGTCGGATATGCGCCTGAAAAACTCTCTCTCACCATATTCCTGAATAATTAACGTGATTATGGGTTTAGCAAGCTTCTTCATTCTGTTGAGGAGCCAATATGGTGCTTTTCCGTGATGGAGTGGGAGATATATTGAGGGCATTTGAAATTTTGTTGTAACAAGCGCAGTTAAATATTGTGTTCGGGTTCGTTTTACATGGGTTATTAATCTTCTATCAAGCCGGTCTCACTAAACCTCTTCTCAAGCATCAGCGCAAAGTTCAAGATGGTGTTCTCACTGAAATAGTCCCCCATTATCTGCAATCCCACAGGCAATCCCTTCACAAAACCAGCAGGCATGCTCAGCGCTGGGATGCCGGCCAGGTTTATGGCGACAGTATTCACATCTGCCTTATACATGGTCAGGGGATCAGCCAGCTCTCCTATCCTGAAAGGCAGAGAGGGCATAGTGGGAGATATCAGCACATCAACTTGGCTGAAAGCCTTTTGGAAATCTCTTCTAACCAGTGTTCTGACCTTTAAAGCCTTGAGATAGTACTTCCCGTAATAGCCTGCTGAGAGGGCATAACTGCCCAGCATAATCCTTCGCTTTACTTCTTCGCCAAACCCCTCTGCTCTCACCTTTGAAAAGTACCTGCTCCAAGAGTCGAGTTCAGATGCTAAACCATACCTGACCCCATCATATCTAGCGAGGTTTGATGAGGCTTCACTCATGGCTATGACATAGTAGGCTGCAAGAGCATAGCGGAAAGAAGGCATGCTGACCTCCACAACCTCACCATCGGTCAAACCATTTAGCATTTCAAGGACTTCGCTGAATCTGCCCATCACCTCATCATTCCCGCCCATTTCCTTGACCACTCCAATTTTGAACTTCTTTTCAGTCTGACCTTTGAACTCAAAACTTCTTCCAGCATTGGTTGAATCTCTTGCATCCTTGCCTGCTATTACCTCAAGCAGCAGCGCAAGGTCTTCAACACTGCTAGCCATCGGCCCTATCTGCTCAAGACTGTTGGCATACGGAATCAAGCCGTATCTGGAGACCAATCCATAGGTGGGCTTCAGGCCGTAAACACCGCAAAAGCTGGCGGGACACCTTATACTCCCACCCGTATCGCTTCCAAGGGACATAACTGCTTCTTCTCCCGCAACAACAGCACCGCTTCCTCCACTGCTACCTCCAGCCACCCTGTCCTCGTCGTAAGGATTCCTGACAACGCCGAAAAATGAGGTTTCAGTCGTTGTTCCCATAGCAAACTCGTCCATGTTGGTCTTTCCGATGATGATTGCCCCTTCAGCCTTCAGCCTCTCCACCACGTGGGCGTCGAAAGGCGGAACGTAATCGTGCAGTATTCTGGATGCGCAGGTTGTGCGGATGCCCTTCGTGGTGATATTATCCTTGATGGCAACAGGTATGCCGGCAAGCTTGCCTTTTAGTTCACCTTTGTCGTACTCCTCAGCCTTCCTTAATGCCTCATTCTCTATAACAGTAATGTAAGCATTCAGCCTGCTCCTCTCAATTCTCTCCAGCATTTCGGAAACGAGATCGTAGCATTTCTCTGATTCAACCCTCTCTTTCCATTCTGCCACACTGATCATTCTACCACCTTCGGTCCCTTGAAGTAGCCGTTTTCCACATGCTTTGCGTTCATCATGGCCTCCTCTCTGCTCAAACATTCGCCTGGAGCATCTTCTCTGAATACATTTCTGAGCTGGATAACAGTGAAGGTGGGCTCAATTTCCTCCTCAACCTCATCCAGAATATCGAAATAATCCAGTATGCTCTGGAACTCGTCTTTAAACTTCTCCACTTCCTCATCAGAAAGCTGTATTTTGGCAAGATTTGCTATGTGGAGGACATCATCCCTAGTTATCATACGTCAGCAAAAGGTAGCGGGCTAATTAAATAACTTTCTGATGATGTTTAGATGACTTTTCTGGATGTTTTTGATGTTCGCCTCCAATTGACGACTCTTCTAAAATTGATAAGTCCGAAGAGTTCAGAAATCATTTTTCCTTTCTTTTGTAAAAATTACCAATAGCACCTTGATCGTGCAAAGGAATCCAGACAGGGCGTATTATTGATTCTCTGAAAGGAGTAAAGTTTAAGCTAGAAACTTTTTGAAATTTTTGGTTCATATCCATAAATGAATCTAATCAGATGGAATGTTGTTAGGTAAAGTTGAATTTAGAAGCTTTTTAGCAATAACAATCTCTCCCGGTAGCCTGAATAATTTTACTTCTTCTTTGTACTTTATTTCGAACCCGGCTCCTCTTATCGATTGCTCAACATAAATCGGTCTGCAGTCAATATACTGGGGAAACTTTTCGTGGAGCCTCTCATACAGCCTCAATAAGAGCGAATCTCCATCTTCCTTTGACATGCTGACAACCCCAAGCCTTCCGCCAGGCTTTAGAACCCTTTTAATCTCATCCAGAACTTTCGGAATTTCAGGTGTGTCAAAGAGCTCCAGAGTGAAGCTCATGAAAACGGCATCAAATTTGTTATCTTCATACGGCAGTTCCAGAGCATCACCACAATATAGCTCGACTCTATCCAAAAGCCCGGCTTTTTGGAGTCTCCTTTTGCTGACCTCCTGCATCCTGGAAGAGATGTCAATGCCGTAGACCTTTCCCTCCTCACCCACCAGCTCAGCCATTTTCTTTAAGCAGTGCCCTGTTCCAAAGCCAAGCTCTAAGACAATTTCTCCTTTTTTAATGTTCAACAACGTCAACGCCCTATTTCTATACTTCTTCTCAAAGATTCCGGCAAAATAATCGTAGACTCGGCTAATCTTGTTGTAAGTTTCTCTTGCCTGAGCTTTTGTCCTATGTACTCTCAATATCCTATCATTTTTTGAGTTCATTCCGCTACCTTGCATTGGTTTTGTTTTGGTGTATCTTATGAATTTCTTTCTGCCTCACACCCTTATAAATTAAGCATATGTTCCCTTTCTGAAGATATGTTTCTTGCTGCCATTCGATTTCATCTAGCATATAACTTGTGCTTACTTGGACTCAAGTTTTTCACTTGCAATCGACGATGGGAAAGAACACCTTAAAAGAGTTTGAAACAACCAGTGAACTACTCCACCCCAGGCAGAGCTTCCTGCTTCAGCGAGAGAACTTGCCCCTCGATCACTTCTCTACACGAGATCACGAGGGGTAGAGGTTCTCCCTCCACAGTCAGAGACCGTCCCAGCCCCACATCCAGTATGTTCAGGGAGGCGTTGTAGTCTCTGTCCGCCTCCCATCCGCATTCTGGGGAGGTGAACGTTCGATCAGTCAGATTCAGTTCTTTGACAATATAGCCACATTTAGCACATCTCTTTGAAGTGTTTGCAGGGTGAACCTTAACTGCTGTGCGAGCAGCTCTTTCAGCCTTCTCGCACAGTAGCTTCACGAATTTTGACCAGGAGGAATCGTGAATGTGCCCGATTGAGGGTTGTTGATTTTCCGTTCTATACCACATCTTTAACATCTTTTCACTTTCCCAGCTCTGTTCACCTTCGAGAGCAAGCGATTGTAGAGCCAGCGACACAGCTCAAGCTGCTCTTCCAGAATATTTTGAACTGTTTGGGAAGGATAAATGCAGAATTTATAGCTGATCAGCATTTACTCACCTGTGAGGAGTTTTGTGATATATTTATTCAATCTATGATCTGCATTTATCATAAATATATATCTTGAGAGTGGAGTGAATGTGGGCTCTAATCGTTACGCTTCGCAGGGGTCCCCGCCTGTGATTGTTAAATGGCTCTGAAGAGGCACAAATCGGTTGTTATAAAGAAATAGATAACCTCACCACACCCTCCTCTCTCCCAAGTATAGACTCCTCTGGCTTGAACTCCTTCTCAATCCTGAACCCAAATTTTGTGTAAATGTGTATGGCAACCTTGTTCTCCACACTGCAGAAACCGATGAGCCTCTTCACACCCACATTCTTTGCAAGATTTAAAATTGCCCTGAGAAGAGCCTGACCGAGCTTTTTATTCTGATATGAGTCGTGAACAATCATCCCGAACTCCGCTGAAGAGTTGGAGTATCGTATAAGTCTACCCTCTGCCACTATCTTCCCATCCTTATTTTCTGCAACTATCGAGAATACCTTTTTTCTGTCAACTCTTGCATGCATCTCTCTAACTTCGCTAGCTGTAAATCTGTAAGGGCGAAGAAATCTCATAGATTTATCGCTGAGAGTCGTATACATCTCGATTAGCTTGAGTAAATCATCATCTCTGACTTCTCTGAGTACGACTTCTTCCCCTGTAGATAGCGTGACTTGTGTTGGTTCCATTTCTGACACCTGCTTTAGAACTTAAATAATCTGGATTGGTTAATCTTGAAACCGACCTTGGATCTAAGCAACCTGAATGTAAGAATCTATTTAAATTTTAAAGTTTTTAGAGAATTTAAAAATTAATCATTGCGATTGTAACCAATGCTGGGATGGCAAGTATTTTTATACTAATCTCTCAAAAGATGAATCGATGCCAGTGGACAGCGAGATCTGGGTTGAGAAGTATCGCCCCAAAACTCTCGGCGAGATAGTGGGGCAGGAAGAAGTTGTGCAGAGGCTCATGGGATATGTGCAGAGAAAAAACATCCCTCATCTCCTCTTCGCTGGTCCACCAGGAACTGGTAAGACTGCCTCAGCAATAGCTCTTGCCAGAGACCTTTTCGGTGAGAACTGGAGAGACAACTTCATAGAGATGAATGCAAGCGATGAAAGGGGAATTGACGTTGTCAGACACAAGATAAAGGAGTTTGCCCGAACGGCTCCTATAGGTGATGCTCCCTTCAAGATTATATTTTTGGATGAAGCAGATGCTTTGACTGCCGATGCTCAGGCTGCGCTGAGGAGAACCATGGAAATGTATTCCAAAATCTGCCGTTTCATCCTGAGCTGTAACTATGTGAGTAGGATAATTGAACCCATCCAGAGCAGATGTGCTGTTTTCAAATTCAGGCCAGTCCCTGCGGAGGCGATGAGAAAAAGGCTGTTAGAGATATGCGAGAATGAAGGTGTAAATATAACCGAAGATGGTCTTGAAGCCCTGATCTACGTTTCCAATGGTGACTTCAGAAAGGCCATAAACGCTTTGCAGGGCGCCGCTGCCATTGGAGAAATTGTGGATGCTGAGGCAATTTACCAGATTACTGCTACCGCCCGTCCCGAAGAGTTGGGCAAGTTACTGGAAACTGCCCTGAATGGGAACTTCATGGAAGCAAGAGAGATGCTCAACAAGCTCATGATAGAATACGGCATGGCTGGAGAAGATATAGTTTCTCAACTGTTCAGAGAAATTCTCTCATCACCTCTTGAGGAGAAGCTGAAAGTTGTGCTGATTGATAAACTGGGTGAGGTGGACTTCAGGCTGACGGAAGGTGCCCATGAGCGGATACAGCTCGATGCATATCTTGCGTATTTATCTCTGGTTGGCAAAAAGGGCAAATAGCTGAGGTTTGATGTATAACAAATGTAATACAAAAACAAGGTATTTCATCAGCTTCCCACATTTTCAATCCATGTCTTGGGAAGTTCTAAAGGGAGAAAAAGGAGACGCAGAAAGATTTATCGAGCTGCTCAAAGGTGATCCAGTTTTTGCCTTTGCAATCGGGAACACAAAAACTGCTGAAGTTCCAGGAATAACTGTTGCTGGAGCAAATCCTGAACTGATAAAATTCACCCCTCCTGCCGATGCTGAACTTCTCCACTACGGCCACTGCAAGATAATCCCGTTTCCTCCAGCCACGCCTGATGGTAAACCAACCCCGGCTTTGATAACTTACACCGCCCTCAGAACTACTGGTGTTCCCTTTTTCGTTGTAGATAGTGGTCTCATGACAAAACCAAATATTCCATATTTTGATATAGCAGCACCAGTTGGTGAAAACATAGCTGAAAAGCCAGCCATGAAGATTGAAGAGGCCAAAGAAGCTTTTGAAAGGGCTAAAAAGCTTGGAGAGATGCTATCAAGGATCTCTGATGTCCTGATAATAGGTGAGAGTATACCTGCTGGCACAACTACAGCAGGAGCGGTTCTCAAGGCTTTTGGGATTAAAGCAGCAGTGTCATCCAGCATGCCAGATAATCCGGTAAAGATAAAGGAAGAGGTCATTTCAAAGGCTGTTGAGAGGGTGGAAGGGATTGACAGCAGTGACCCTCTGGATGTTGTGGCTGCAGTGGGCGATCCCGTGATGGTTGGAGTTGCCGGAATGGCTATTGGCTCTACAAAGCCGGTACTGCTGGCTGGTGGAACGCAAATGGCGGCAATTGCCCAGATCATCAGGAAACTGGATGAGGATACAGACATTGCCATAGCTACTACCACATATGTTGCTGGGGATGAAACTGCTGACATGGTGGGAATCTCACCTGATGTGCCAGTAATTGCTGCCGATCCCATGCTAGGTAATTCATCGAAGCTCGGATTGAGAGCCTATGCAGATGGATTCGTGAAGGAAGGCGTTGGAGCCGGTGGAGCAACATTGCTGGCCTATGCCAGAGGTATGAGCAGCAAGGAGTTTCTGAAAGAGGTTGAGAGGAGTTACTACGAGGTCGTCGAGTCCAAGATGTAATTAAATTAAGTGAATTACAATTTTTATCTTTTTGTTTCTTTAATCTCATTTACTATTCTACAAATTCTACAATTTTACCCAACCATCACTACCCTCTTCAGGTTAGCATAAGTGAATCACCCCTCGCTTCGCAAGGGGTCTTGCAAGCAACTGGGAGATAAAAGAAAATAAAAAATTGGGATAAGTATATTCTGCCATTTTGCACCTTTTCTAACTACTTACCTGGACGAACCGGCTCGGGCACAATCGGTGAGGGGCCCAAGAGTTCCATACTGATGTTGGTAGCGAATGTACGCAACTCATTCAGAACTTTCTGCACCTCTTCGTTGGAATACCAAGCTGCCCAAGTAGCCATGTCTGCAAATTCATAGGTGACCACGGCTTGAGAAGAGCCAGTGGCTGACCGGTATGCACGAAACTCAATGACTCCAGGAACGGCAAGGATCCGCTGTATGGCAGACTGTGTCCACTGAGTATAGGATTCTATTTTGTCAGGTAGAATATCCCATTTTATAACGTAAAGAACCGGCATTTTATCACCTCCTTTTATTGATTTTGCAATTAAGTTTCCATTCCTAATAAATCTTTCGTCTTAAAAAATAAAATAGAAAATAACAATTTTTTAATATTTGCTACATTCTCTCCAGACTAAATTTAAATCATCTCTACTAAATCGGGTAAGCACAGATTATGATGCTGCTTGCTGAAAGCGGGAAATTGCTAGCTCATTTTGGATAAATTCATTGCAAGCTGAAGCTGGGGATTTCTTGCCGACCAGTGTGTTACTATGAATCTCCCGGAAGAAGCTGAGTGGGGAGACTGAAAAGAGATACTAAAGAAAGGAAAATATCTACCAAAGTTCCCAATTACACAATCTTAGCATCCACAACAACATGAACCACGCCTGGAGAGTAATTTTTAACCTTCCTGAAACCAGCAATCTCAACTTTTCTTCCAGCCTTTTCAGCTGCATTCTTCACCCTCTCTACCGGCCTCTGGATGACAGCTTCCGGTACGGATTCATGGTAGTGTATCACACCTCCCTCAGGCTTCAGAGCGCATATGGCCACTTGGAGAAATTCGTGGCAGAAAATGTGTCCCATAACAACCCTGTCTGCAACACCTTCAGGAGTAACCTTCATGGAGTCACCCAGAATGGTTATCACGTTCTCAGCTCTGTTAAGCCGGATGTTCTCTAGCAGGTAGTGATAGGAGTCGGGATTGATCTCTATGGAATAAATTCTCCTGGCCTTTGTGTGCACGGCAAGCGGAATGGTGAAGTAGCCTATTCCCGCAAACATGTCCACAATCGTTTCACCATTTCTCACAAGCCTGACGAGCCTCATCTTCTCTCCTAGGTTGCCAGGACTGAACATCACCTTGGTCACATCAAGTCTGTAAACACATCCAAATTCTCTATGCAGAGTTTCACTTCCCTCTCCAGAAAGAAGCTGGAGGTGAGGTCTTCTGAGCATCCCTTCTTTACCAAAATCCCTCCATACTGCCTTGAGTCGTGGATGGATCTCCATTATCTTCTCAGCTATCAGTTCTGCAAAGCTTTCCAGCTCATGAGGTATTTTAACCAGTGCAATATCACCAACTATTTTGTAGCTTCTCGGAATGAGATGGTGCAGATTTTCCGGGATCAGTGGTTTGAGAACGTGAAGCAGGTCAGCCTTTTTCTTGAAAACAGGATTCTCCTGTTGAATTATCTCATACTGACTGAAGAGCTCTTCATAACCATCGTAAATGGGTATTTCAACGAATTCTCCTCTTGTTACGATTAGTCTGTTTTTATCTTTGGCTCCAGTTTTCTCAGCCAGCCTTCTGACCTTCTCAGCTTCGACTCTGGGAATCCTCACGGCCTTCATATCAGTCCCTTGGGGATGACAATTACTTCGTCTCTGGAGATGGCAACCAGAACCTCGTCCCCGGGCTTAAGGTTCGCAGCCGGCTTCCTTGTGGTAATAACCTTACCGCTTTCAGGATGCAGTATGTCGATAGCGAACTCGTCTCCAGAAATGACCACACTCTCTCTGATGTCCTCTTTTCTAGCCAGTAACCTTGCATTTCCAATGGTAACGCTCTCACCTGTCCTTACATCTACTCCCTTCCTCGCCTTCTTGTTAGTTACCAATAAAATCCTGCCTTCGGCCTCCACCACATCCCCAACCCTGTAACAGGGGAGTCTTACTGAATAAGTAAAGCGGTAAAAGTCAACACCATCTTTCCTTCCAGCAATCTTCTTGCTCTCGCTTATATTACCACCCAGCTCTTTAGCCACCATTCTGGAGATTTTTCTGCCTAGATTCCTGTCACCGAAGTAAATGTCAAGACTGGCTCTCTTTTCAACAATTTTGCTCACAAATGCCTTGGGATTCTCAACCTCCTTCTGGAGTACTGCTTCCACAATCCTCTTCGCTTCCTGAACCTCTAACTCTTCTAGATCTCTCCCATCAGCCCTGAGTTGTAAGATCGATTCATAATAACCCCCTGAGATTCTACTGCACTTGTAGCATGTCTCCTTTGCAATTCTGACTTCAAATGACTTGTTGATTTCAGTTGGAGCATCTCTGAAGGTTCCGTAAAGGGTTATCGAATAGCTACTGCCACCCAGTGGTGCAAGCTCGATCTCTTCTACCATGAAATCTTCATGAACATGCAGAGACCTCTCAAGCTCAGAATTAAGGGCTTCATCAAAACAAATATTCCTCCATCTCCCCTGAATCTGGTAAAAACCGCATTTCGGGCAGGTTTTGAGTTTGATTATGTCATCTAACTGAATAATGGAGTGCTTCTTCATGTAGCACTTTCCACATACATCCCATTCTGTCTCACTTCCGCAACTGGCACATCTTCTCATTCCCTGGCTCATTCCATTTCACTTTCGCACATGGATATAAAAACGCCTCGGGTAAGAGTTTCGGGGACAATATAGGGTAGCAAAATAGAGCAAATATATTATCTTTCCATTCACCTTCATTTATAAGCCCAAATAGAGAAGCCCCAAGAGAGCTTTGTGTTTTCATAACACAATGACGATAGTTTTAATTATATGTCAAAAGAAGCATTGGTGGATGATTAGCAGGGAGGACATCAAAGCACTCAATACCTGCATTCAGTGCGGAACATGCATTGGAAGCTGTTATTCTGGCAGGTTTACCGCTCTGAATACTCGCAAAATCCTCATGGAATTTATTGCTAAAGGAAAACCGATTGAAGAGAATGATGCAATATGGTTCTGCACATCCTGTTACGCATGCACTGAAAGGTGTCCCAGAAATATTCCCCTAACAGACATCCTTCTCAAAGCCAGAAGACAATTAGTCAAGGAGAAGGGGCTCCCTGGCAGGCTTGACAAAGCATTCAAGGCTCTTTTGAAAACGGGAAGCCTAGTCCCAGCAAAGGATGAGCATGCGAAGCTGAGGGAGGACCTTGGGCTCACACTGTACACAGCACAGTTCAGGGATGATGCTAGAGAGGAGGTAAGCAAAATCGTTGAGAAACACATCGGAGGGCTGATATGAAGTTTTTCCCGGGATGCATGATCCACAACAGATATCCGGGAATTGAGGCATCCCTTTACTACGTTTTTGACAAACTTGGAATAAAAATCTCACCCCTCGAAGGTTCATCGTGCTGTCCAGCCCCTGGAGTGGTGAAATCTATAAGCGAGGAACTCTGGATAGAGCTTGCCAGCAGAAATCTAAGCCTGAGTGATGAAGATATTTTGACTGCCTGTAACGGATGTTTTACAACACTTCTGGAGGCCAGCTCCAAGATAAATGGTGTGGATGTAAGACATGTAGCAGAATTCCTTTACAGAGAAGTTGGCATTGAAGAAATAAAAAAGAGGGTTGTCAAGAAGCTACCAATAAGAGTGGCAGTTCACTATGGCTGCCATTTTTTCAGACCTAGCAAAAGCAAAGGTATGGATTCCGAGAAGCCGATAATGCTGGATGAACTCGTGGAAGCAATAGGGGCTGAGAGTGTAAGCTACAGGCATAAATTTGTGTGCTGTGGCGGGGGAGGGGGGGTGAGGGCGGCAGCCACAGAGGTTGCCAACGACATTCTGAATCTGAAAATGGATGCTATAAGCGCAGCAGAGGTGGATGCCATCGTCGTAATATGCCCTCTCTGCCTCCATCAGTTCGATGTGGGGCAGATAGAGTTGAGAGAACAGAGAGGAGAAGACTACGATGTCCCTGCGATACATTACATCCAGCTCCTAGCCATTGCAATGGGTATGGATGTTGATAAGAGCGGGCTAGTTCATCACAACGTCGTCACTGCAGAGCTTGTGGAGAAACTCATTCAGGGCGAAATTATGGAGTAGATCACAGAATTTTGTATATTTGGAGATATTAGAAAAGAGCAGAATAGAGTAAAATATTTCTAATCTCCACTCCTGCCATCACTGTGCACGGTGATTTTATTTTAAAAGCAGCAAAAGAGCTGGAAATGAGACCTGAAGAAATACTCGATTTTGCTTCAAACATCAATCCATTTCCGCCTAGTGATCTTGAGGAAGTCATTATTAGGGCAGCCAGAAAGGCTCGATATTACCCGGAGAGCAGTTATCTTGAGCTGAAAAGAATGGTTGCGGAGCATCTGGGATGCGATGGACGGGAAGTAGTCATGGGCAATGGTTCAATAGAGCTTATAGATGCTTTTTTCAGGTTTAACCAGGGGAAGACCGTGACAATCCCATACCCCACCTTCACCGAATACGAAAGATGCGCTTCAATATACGGCCTTAAAATTATTCATCGCCCCTACTCAGACATTTTCACCAGTAACGATGCTGACGTGTCTGTAATATGCAATCCCAACAATCCAACCGGTGATCTCCTCAATCTTGAAGATTTCAGAGCCAGCAAACCCTTTCTGATAGATGAAGCATTTATTGATTTTGTTGAAGGTGGTGAGGCGCCCAATGAGGGCGAGAATTTTATAGTGAGGTCTTTAACCAAGATTCTTGCAATTCCGGGGCTACGCTTTGGCTACGGCAGATTTCCTGAAAGCTTCGCCAGAAAGTTTGAACGCATCAGATTCCCCTGGCATGTGAATGTGATTGCAATGGAAGTTGCCCTCCACTACCTTCCAGACCTCAGGAATTTCTCTAGACGGGTAAGGAAAGCTATATCGAAGGAGAGAAAATGGATGATTGAGCAATTCATCAAAATGAATCTTGATTGGAGAGGTAGAGCAAATTTTCTGCTTGTAAAGGCATCCTTTGATGCTGAAGAGCTCTTCAATTTCCTTTATAGGAGAGGGATTTTGATAAGGACATGCAGGGATTTCAGAGGTCTTGGTAGGGAGCACTTCAGAATAGCTGTGAAAAGCAGAACTGAGAATGAAAAGCTGGTAGAAAACATCAGGGAGTTCATGGAGTCCATCGAGAAGCTTTAAATGCAAAGTGTTCAAATATATATCATGCTCAAAAAAACTCATGCACTCTTTGGAATGGCAATTGCCTCACTAGTTTTCAGGAGTTTAAGGAGTTATGAATACATAGTGATGACTGGTATTTTTGCCGTTCTAAGCGATCTAGATACTGTTATTGGTCTGAAGCACCGGGGTTTCACCCACTCTCTGTCCTTCACCTTTTTAGTATCTTTAATGCTGTATGTGGCCTCACCTAAAGGATACGAACTTGCGTGGCTCTCTGCAGCAATCGGGATTCTCAGCCACTTGTTTCTGGATTCTCTCACCAGAGGTGGTGTACCGCTCTACCACCCTCTCTCAAAAAAGAGGTACTCGCTGCCCTTAGTGGCGAAGCACGTTAAGTACGACAGCCTTACAGCAAACTTATTTTTCATCTTCATTTCCGTATTTCTGATGGTTAAAATGATGCAGGGGGTGCTGATCTGGAATCCCACCTGACACCTTCCATAATGACAATTGCAGGACTAGATGGGAGTGGCGGTGCCGGGATAGTTGCAGATGTCCGAACCGTCGCATCACTGGGATTTCATCCTGCTGCAGTAATAACTGCCGTAACATTCCAGAATACTCAGCGCTTGGAAGGGGTTTTCGATCTAACTGGGGAGATCGAGAGGCAAATAGAGACTATCAAGAGTGATCTGAAAATAGTTGGCATAAAAACAGGCATGATATATAGTATGGGTGCTGCAGAAGAGGTTAAAAGAGGCATTGAAGATATAGATGCGGTGAAAGTGCTTGATCCAGTTATTGAAGCAAGTGTGGGTGGGAAACTATCTAAAATAGACGTTTATAAGCATATGCTGCCCTCATATGACGTTGTGACGCCCAATGCTCATGAAGCTGCAGCTCTTTCCGAAATTGCGGTGAATTCTGTGGATGATGCCATTATAGCCGCTGAGAAATTGCATCAGGAAGCGAATGTGAAGGTTATTGTAACAGGTGGGAGTCTTGGAGGAGTTGATGTCATTTATGACGGAAAGGTTCATTTTGTCGAGGCTGAAATGGGAAGTATAACCATCCACGGAACCGGTTGCATCTACAGCTCAGCCCTCACTTGCTTTCTTGCGAGAGGAGAATCTGTCATCGACGCTGCTAGAAAAGCAAGATTGTACGTAATCGAGACTGCCAAGAGGGCTAAGATTATTGGGAAAGGCCTACCGGTAGCAAATCCATACATTTCAGAACTGTGACAGAATGGCGAAAGGTATTACATCACACAATGCCCACCACACCGACCATCATCAATGAATTAGCTCTGATTCGAAAATTGTGTTGAGGATTCTATCAACTCCGTCAATTCTCTCTATTCTACTCTTTATCCCGCTAACAGGTTTTAACTCAAGGGTTAACACGGGTTTCAGCAGTCTTATCACTTCATCTGTTGTGGTTAGCCAAGGCTCTTTGATGTCCGAAATTGCCATCAAAGCCTTTCTGTAGAGCTTACCATCATAGATTGCAACCTTGCCGGGAGCAACGGCAATTACAACTGTGGCTTTCAGAGCGCTTTGAGTAGGTGCCGCAGCGTTACTATAAGATTCCACAACAACAATGCGGTGCTTTTCAGTCACATACTTCAAACAGTCGTCTGCCAGCTTATATGAGTTAAGTAGGATGTTCTCTACCTGCTCCTGAGTCACTTCCACAGCTTCTGGCTGAAGAGAGTCTAGAAGTCGTTTAATCTCGTTTTTCAATGTATGTGGAAGTTTTTGAATGTTCGATGGGACATAGAAATGCCTAGTCTCTTTAACACCTTCTGCACCGATCCCTGTGACGCGCATGCAGACCACTTGATCGAGGAGGCTGAAAGCCGTATATGCTGAGCTCTGCCAGCCAACTCTTTCAGGATCCGGTGGCATGAGAAGGGAAACTACGGCACTTTCCACCTCAACAGGATCAGAACTGCTTGCGGCGGAATGGAGAGAGTAAATATCGTTTCCCACAAGCACTCCAAGTTCGATACTCTTCAAAACAGACTCATAATGGTACCATCCGCTAACCGCTGTGATCGGCTTTGAAACTCCCACATCTATGCCTAATTCTCTTGCTTTCAGAACCAAAGATTTCGCCAGAGTGGTCTTCCCTGAGTCGTAGGGAAGCAGACCAACCACCAGAATTATCAGATTACCTGATTCGCTTTCGCGAATCATAGTTATTGAGTTTTCTCGGCATGTCTTTTTAACTTACTTTCGGCCTAACTGAGACTTGACTAAGATTACTAAAATTTATTCAGGCCTAACTAGTGCCCTAAGCGAAAGGGTTATTAACAACAATTCAAGCCTTATCTTACGCGCCGGTGGTGTAGCCTGGCTAACACAGGGGCCTGCCACGCCCCTGCCCCGGGTTCAAATCCCGGCCGGCGCACTATTTTGGAAGTCCGACGCACGGGGACAAAGTTACAGAGTATAAATATCGACAGCAATGGCAAATTAGTAATGAAGCGGGTGGACATGAGAAAATGGAGATCCATCGACTACTATAAGAGATTGGATAACGAGTTAAGGCTGCTTGGAAAAAAGCCCAATATCTGAAAAAAACAAGAAACTAATTTTGAGATACAAAAACAACGAATCCACCAGATAATAAACAAGTTCAAGAAAACCCGTAAAATCCTATTCCTTCAAAAAGCAGGAAGAAAACCCTAGGAGATTGATCAAAACACAGAGAAGATTGTCTTAGAAGCTCATAGACAATCTAAGTCCAGTGTATCTCGGAAAGAAGATAGGGGAAGCTCATATGTTGCTTATCCCCCACAACACAATCTATGAACTCCTGGTAAACAATGGATTAGTTGAGGAGGACATGAACAAAAAGAGGTAGAGAAAGTGGGCTCGCTACGAAAGAAATCACTCAATGGGGGTTATAGCAGCCATTTGAAGAGTGAAATTATTCCGGGATATCTCTATGGCAGACTCGTTGTCTTGCTACTTAAAAGAATCTATCTTCTGAATAGTCTGCTCTTCAGCGACTATTTGATTATCCTCACGCGGCAGTTTTATTCTCGGTTTAAAGCCTTAAAAGCAAAATGGTTTACGTTAGAGTTGAGATTGCCAAAGAACTTCTCGTCATTGTACTTTAAACCTCTAAACCTCCTCTAATCTGCCATCCTTTCCAATGCAGAACCTCGCAAAACCGGGTGGAATACCCCAGACGTAGCTCTGCTCAACCCCAATGAAATACGTTTCCTCACCGAACCCCACAAAATCTTCGCTTCTCTTGATTCTCAGAACAACATCATAGAATCTCTGTATTAGGTTGTCCACATGTCTTTCATATACGTTGTTGGGTTCAGGAGCGAATAGAGTGATCCTCTTAGGCAAAACGTCGAATATTCTTAAAATGTTGCCCAAAACATCGGCACCGTAGAGAGCAGGTATGAAGTGCACTCCATAAAATACAACTAGGTCTTCGTTTTTCATCTTGCTCAACACATCTTCGATCTCCGAGAGCACTTCTTTTGGCTCTTCATAGGTTATCTGCGCATATAGCACGCCAAACGGCACATCTTCACTCAAACCAACCTTTATTATGTGCGCATTTTTGAGAACTTCTTTTATCGGAGACACTTCTTTGAACGATAGGTATGCAGTCTCCAGCCTTCTACACATCGTATCGGAGAAAACAACAAATATCTGCCTTTTTGAGGAAAAGCAAGGAACTATATAATGAAATAGTAAGCTCAGCATCGGGTATCTTGAATTAAAAACGATTCTTGTTTTAAGATGCTCAAGCTTTTTGATGATGGATGAAATATCCGCCATACCCTTCACCAAATGAACTAGACTACACGTCTCAAAAAATTTTTTAATACTATTGACTAATAATTGTGAATTTTTATGAATAGGCTGAAAATCAGCTGCAATTCTCTTTTTAGTTTATAATTCTCATTCTTGTCAGCTCTAACAGTCGCACATATTTCAGTAAAACTCTTCTATAATCGTGCTCTTTCCACCCTAAGAGATTTAACTCATTGTGAATATCGATGACAGACATCAGAAACACCTCTTAAAAATCAGATAGATAAAATAATAGGTTAAACCAAAAGGAGACACGCCCGGGCCGGGATTTGAACCCGAGGCGCGGGCTTTCTGCGGTTTACTTGTGAACCGCGACAGGCCCGCATGTTAGGCCTGGCTACACCACCCGGGCATTTCTAAGCAGCAAATCCGCACCTCTGAGATTTTTAAATGTTGTGGTTAAATGTTTACTAGGTCTTCTCGAAATTACTTCCCACTTCAAAAAACTCTATGTAAGATCCGATAAGAGGCGTAAATGAGCAAACAGGGGCCTTTTACTCCTTCTGTTTCCTTTAGTCAATTTTATCTTTTAACCCTCCATCTAGCCCATTATTAGAGTTTTAAACCAGACAGACTCTGTAACTCTGTTTTTATTAATCCTCAATCTGATCATGAATCAACGGATGTCCACCAAATCGGAAATGTTATAAATTTTCATTATCATACTTGTTCTCGAAAATGGAAAAATTACTGGAAATAGTCAGAGAGGGAGAAAGGGAGAACGTAGAGTTCAAGGAGATGCTGTCATCTCACCATCTGAAGGCTGAGCGATTCCAGAGCTTGGCCTGTCAGATGAATCACCGTCTTTTGATGGGGAAAGGCAGGGCGATATATGTTGTCGGTGTTTCCGATTCTGGCAGCCTGAAAGGGATAAGTCAGGAGAGCTTTGATGAAACACTATCTGTTCTTGAAATGCTGGCCATAGAGATTGGTGCCAAAATTATTTCTGTGGAGAAATACGAAATAAACGGTGGAGTTGTCGGGATCGTTGAAATCGGGAAGGCGAAGCCAAAAGAGCACATTCTGGTTGGTACAGCAGGGCATGTTGATCACGGCAAGTCAACGCTTGTAGGCTGTTTGCTGACAGGAAAACCTGATGATGGAGATGGAGCAGCAAGAGTATACCTCGACGTACTCAAGCACGAAATTGAACGGGGTCTTAGTGCTGACCTCAGCTTTGCAGTTTTTGGATTTAAAGATGGCAAACCAATAAGACTCAAAAACCCGCTGAGCAAGTCGGAGAAGGCCTGGATTGTGGAAAATGCTGACAAGATAGTTTCGTTTGTCGACACTGTCGGGCATGAGCCTTGGCTCCGCACAACAATCAGAGGCCTCTTGGGCCAGAAAATAGATTACGGTTTGCTGGTAGTTGCTGCAAATGATGGAATCATGCGTACCACCAGAGAACACCTTGGCATTCTCTTGGCCATGGACTTGCCAGTCATAATTGCAATAACTAAAACAGATATGGTTGATGCGGAGAAGCTGGAAAAAGTCTGGAGCGAAGTTACGCTAACCCTCAGAAAGGTCGGAAGGATCCCGTATGCTGTGAAGAGCAGAGAAGATGCAAAAAAAGCTGCCCGGCTTGTCGCTAGCAAAGATCTGATAGTACCTGTTATAGAGGTATCATCCATCACCTTAGAAGGCTATCAACTACTTGAAGAACTCCTCTATCGCTTGCCTAAAAGAGGAGACATTGAAAGAGACTTCATCATGTACATTGACAGAATATATAGCGTCAGCGGAGTTGGAACTGTTGTGAGCGGGAGTATAAAGAGCGGAGTCATTAGAGAGGGTGAAGAAGTACTGATAGGCCCGTTCCAAGATGGCAGTTTCAGGAAGACGAAGATTCTGAGCATCGAGATGCACTATTACAGGGTTGAGAAGGCTGAGAGAGGAGACATAGTAGGTCTGGCTGTGAAAGGCGTGAGATACGATGAGCTGAGGAGAGGAATGGTTGTCACCAAGCTTCCTCCAAGAACAGTTTGGGAGTTTGAAGCTGATGTGTACGTTTTCAGTCATCCCACCAGAATAAAGCCCGGATACGAACCCGTAATCCATCTGGAAACCATATCCGAAACTGTCGTTTTTGAAGAAATGGATGTGGAATATCTGAAAGCTGGAGACAGAGGCAGAGTGAGAATGCGCTTCAAATACCATCCCCAGTTCATATTGCCAGGCCAGAAGTTCATTTTCAGGGAGGGGAGAAGTAAAGGGATGGGGGAGATAGTAGAGATTTTCGAGTGAGGCGGCAGCTCTGAATTCTCAGGAAAGCCTCATTGACCAAAAGATTTTTGTTCTCTTAATGCTATTATGATGATTGTGATTAACAAGTTGAAACTTTTTCACAAGTCTCCCGAAGAGGAGTTGCAGAGAACTGACGCGAGCACTGAAGAATTGGCTAAAGAGCTTGAAAAGAGTTTTCAGCCCCCTGAAGGCTGGGAACAGGTCACCAGCTACCCCATATACGGAGATTATGTATTTGCCAGCGTTCATATCCTCGCCAAGGATGAGGATCTTATGTATTACCTGCATGAACCTGAACTCAGCGATGAGGAGAGGAACGTTGTTGATGAGGTTTTAAAAAAGCTGGAATACGTCCCCATTGCACCTGAAGAAGTTACAGAGCGTTCAAAAGAGGAGTTGCTGAAGGAGCATGTTGACAAAATACTCCATGACTTTAGGTTTGTTCTCCCTCCAGACTCTTATGCAAGGGTTTTTTACGAAATACTCAAGCGAACTGTCCTGTATGATCGAATTACTGCATTTATGTACGATCCCTATATCGAAGACGTTTCTTGTAACGGTCATGGAAAGCCAGTTTATGTTTTCCACAGCCGCTACACAAACCTGAAAACGAACATAATCTTCGATGATCCTGACTACCTTGACAGATTTATTGTGAAACTCGCCCAGCAATGCGGAAAACACATCAACCTAGCAGAGCCCATGGTTGATGCCACGATGCCCGACGGGAGTAGAATCCAGATGACTTTAGGCAGAGAGATTACGGATCACGGCTCCACATTTACCATTAGAAGATTTAAGAAAGAGCCCCTAACTCCCATAAACTTAATCACCTGGGGTACTTTCTCAGCGGAACAGATGGCTTACCTCTGGCTGTGCATAGAAAACAAGAAGAGCCTGATATTTGCTGGAGGGACGGCGAGCGGTAAAACAACTTCTATGAATGCCATTTCGCTTTTCATCCCAAAAAGGGCGAAGATAGTTACCATTGAGGATACGAGAGAGATCATGCTCCCTCATAAAAACTGGATTCCTGCTGTTACCCGAGATGCCTTTACACCGGGAGCAAAGAGCATAGACATGTATGACTTGCTCAGAGCAGCTTTGAGGCAGAGGCCTGAGTACATAATAGTTGGTGAGGTGAGGGGGAGAGAGGCCCAGACCCTCTTTCAGGCCATGTCTACTGGGCATACAACCTATTCGACGCTGCATGCTGATAGTGTGAATGGTGCGATACACAGGCTTGAGAACCCGCCGATTAATGTGCCTCGAGCTATGCTGGAGGCTCTGGATATAATTAGTATTCAGTCCCAGACCTATGTAGGCGATAAAAGAGTAAGGAGAAACATAGAGATTGCTGAAATCGTCGGCCTCGATCCCCATACAAAGATGCTGAAAACTACTACCGTCTTCACTTGGGATGGAGTAAACGACAAGCACACCATGGTGGGAAGTTCAAAGGCATTGGAGAGCATAAGAACGTCGAGGGGGTGGACCCAGAGAGAACTTATGGAAGAACTGGATAGGAGAAGGATAATACTTGAAACAATGTCAGAAAGAGGAATTCTGAAATTCACAGATGTTGCGAAGGTTATACACACGTATCAAGATGACCCAGAGAGAGCTATGAAGCTTCTGGAACTGGATGAACTTTGATGTGATGTTAATCCTCACTCACCTCAGATGTTTCTGAGGTATAGTAGTTGTACGTGGCCGTGAGCACTCCTGCAACCATTGGTGCTAAGAAAAACCCGCTAACCCCTCCAACTAGAGCCCCGCCAAGAAATGCTAGGAGCAAAACCAAGGGATGGATTCTCGCAGTATATCCTACAAACTGCGGTCTCAGGATAACCTCCGGTATGAAATACAAAAAAGTGACGCCCAGAATCGTAAACCAGATCGCCTGAACTAGATTTCTGAAAAGAAGATAAATCGCTACAGGAGCCAGAACCATCCATTCAGCGAAAACAGGAATCAAAGCGGCGAGAAACATCAAACCACTCAGCAAAGGTGTGTAAGGTATGCTGAAAGCCAGAAAGAATGGAATGCTGGCCATACCAATAAGCATCGCAACCACGAAGTTACCGAACCAAAGCCCTACAAAAGTTCTGTCAACCTCATCCACGAACTTCTTGAGCTCATCTCTCCTCGAATCAGGCACTATAGTGAGCAATTTCGAAATAAATCTGTCTGCATCCTGAAGTGTGTAAAAACAGACGATAGCAGAAATTATGAAATTCATAACAAACATCACAAACTTTTTGGTCACATCAAAGGCAGAGATCTTAACGTTCTCCTGAACGATGCTGTAAAAGGTGGGAATAAATCTCTCAACCTCTATAATATATCTTTCCTCTAGCCCTGCATCTCTCAAGATCGTAGTAATTCCTTGGAGCAGTGCCTCCTGATTGGTCAGAATGAACACAAGCTGATTAAGGCCCTGAAATAACCCATAGAAGAAGAAAACGAATAGGGGAATCGTTATCAGAAGAGTGGAGAGGATTGAAGACATGAAACTGCCTACATATTTTTCCATTCTGGATTTAATGGGCTTGCCCACATAAGCAAAAACAACGCCCATTACGATGCCATCAATAAGGGGGGAGAAGAAGTAGAGAGTCAGAATAACTATAGCAAGAACAGAGATTACGAGAACGAGCAACCATCTATCCCATCTGTTAGCTCTTTCCATACTTTTCTTTTATATGCTCCATGTATAATAACGTTTTCCTGACAATGCCGACAAGCATGTTTATTTCATGCTTTGTAAATGAGCTCCTGCCAAAACCCCTCCTGAGCATGACGATTCCTTTCCGTATTCTATGTTCCGGGAACCACGTTTTCCTCATAAGCGTCTCCAAAGACTGAAGGAGAACCTCAACATCTCTTTTAGAAGCTATGTCCAGGGGTTCTGGTTCATATTTCCCCTTGTTGAGCTCGTAAAGTATTATGGCTGCCGCATGACTCACGTTCATTACAGGATATTCGGAATTGGAGGGGACGGTTATTATGGCGTCGCAGAGTTCCAGTTCTTCATTCAGCAATCCAAAATCTTCCCTGCCAAAAAGGATGGCTGTCCTCCCCCTCACATATTCTCTTAGCTGCTCCGGAGTAAAAATAGGACGCCTCAAGTATCTTTCCTGACTCTCAGCGGTCACCCCAGTTGTAGCAACAGCAAAATCGAATTGTTTTAGATATTCTTCGAGATCATAAATCACTCTAGCATTCTCAAGAACGTCTTTAGCGTGGGCAGCGGTAAAATAGCTGTTCTCATCAATCTTGCATCTGTAAAGGCTGAGGTTTTTGAAGCCAAAGTTTTTCATAACTCTGGCAATGAAACCTACATTCTCCGGTATTTTAAGCTCAACGAGTATAACTTCCAGCATCGCCTATGAATTACAACGCTACAACATCTTATAGCATCATTCTGGCAAACATCAGTGACCGTTTGATGTGTTCTGATGCTTTGCCCACAGGTTCGTCATGGCCAGGATATAGCTTCTCTACTTCCAGCTTCGCCAGCCTTTCAATGGATTTCAGAAGTTCCGCTCCATTCCCGCCAGGGAAGTCTACTCTGCCAAAGCTTCCATGGGGAAATACAACATCTCCGCTGAAGAGCCACTTTTTATCCTCCTCATAAAGACAGATGCTTCCAGGAGTGTGACCAGGAGTGTGGAACACCTTCAGCTCAAGTTCTCCAAGTTCTATTACGTTCTCCTCCTCAACAGAAATATCGACGGTGAATGGCTTAAAGTTTATGCCAAAAAGGGGGCTTGAGAAGTTGAAACTCTTCACAAATTCGTACTCTACTGGATGCATTATGATTTTAGCCTTCAAATATTCCTTAAGCTCGCCCGCAGCAGATGCGTGGTCGAAATGGGAGTGGGTAAGGATTATGTAGTCAATTTCTGTTGGATTGATATATTTCCCCAGAGCTTTTATCAGAAAAGCTGCATCTCCGCCTGTATCCACGATTGCCTTTTTCTCGTCCAAAATAAGATATACATTTGCCGCCAGAGGCGGGGTTACGATTTTTATTGGCTCTTTCACAGACATCAGAGGAGCTCCTCCGACTCTATTTCAACATTCGCAACGCCCTCAATCCCTTTTATAGACTCAACGAACTTATCTGTCAGCCCCTCCTTGTCCGGCATCACTGCAGCAATCAGCAGTGCTTTGAGCCCAAAAGCTATCGGCTTAATTCCAGTATCCCTTATATCAACCTCCTCTGGTTTTGCCGCCTCGATCTTCTCTTTCAGTGCCTCAAGATCCACCTCTACATCTTCCGGCATTACTCTAAGCTTCATAATCACGTTTCCCATATAACCACCTCATGGCCCTTCAAAGCCGCAGTTTTCACATACATAATGAATACCCATCTTCCTGCATCTTTTGCAACGATAAACCATTTCACCGCAAGCCGGGCATGGAAAGTTCACGTAGTTCGTGCCTACCAAGTTTGCACCGCAGCTTATGCATCTGTGTATTTCCATTACAACACCTCCGATCCAGCGATCAGCGTGCCAATGGCACCGCGTCTCAATATATAATCTTTTACCCTATCCCACCTGCATACAAAAATGTCAAGCCTGTACTCTGAAAGAAGCTTGGGAGCATATGAATCGATGCATGTTTCATTGCGAAGTTGTGAGGCAGATATTTTGCCAACAACTTTCCCGTTTACAATCAGCCCCTCAACATCTGTAGCCTTTACGATATTCTTAGCGCCAATATTGCGGGCAACCCATATGGCAATTGAATCAGAGGTTACATCCCAAGAGTGAGGTAGTTCATCATAGTTCCTGACGAGCTTCCCGGGAATTAAAATCCTTACACCCCCATACTGAAGCTCTTCCGAAAGCTCATGAAAATTTTCAGGAATTACGGGGTCAGCAAATCTGGAGAGGTAGTATCCATAGACATCCATGCACTCTACGGCCATCCAGTGGGCAGATTCATCATCTATGACTCCTTTCTTCCACAACTCCCTAACCTTTTCTGCAAAAATCCAGCCACCGGGAACTACCAGAATCCTCTTCCCAGCTTTCTTCAACTCTTCCAAGCCCTTCAGATCCTCAAAGAGCTTCCATGCAAATTCAGCAATGCTTCCACCCACCTTTACGATGATCATTGCTCATCCACCGGTTCATTCATTACTTCATCCACTAGCCCATCTACCAGCTTCCACATGGCAAATGCAGGGAAAAGGTGCGATGCTTCACCATAAATGCCGCTAATTGCCATGTATTCAAGCCTTGCCATTTCGGCTGCTTCTTTCAGCAACGCTTCCCCAATCCCGCATCCCAGAACAAGGCTGATACCATGTTCCTCACTTTTTTCACGAAAGGTTGAAGCAACTTTATCCACCATCCTCTCTTTCACAGCTTCTGCAAGCCTTACAGTGTTCTCCCTGCCAAGTTCTTCCACATCGCAACAAAGAGATCTCGCCAGCCTCTGCATGCATTCATCAATGCTATTCCCTCTTCCATCAGGAGTCTCACATGTGTAAGCAGAACTGTCAATTAATCCAAGGATTTGCATAACGTCAGCTGTTATGCTGAAGTACTCGCTGCTCAAGGAAACTCCATCGAATTCGGACAATATGTAAAATACAGGAGTCCGGAGCATTCCGAAGTACAGAAGTTCTTTACGCTTTAACCTTTCATAATCTGTTCTCCCGGCCAGTATTCTGCCTTTGAAGGGGATGATGTCTGTGGTGGTTGAGCCCATGTCGGCAAAAATGAATTCGTCAAAATCTGCGCTGAGAAATTTTACGCTAGCGACCCAGTTGCTGGCTGCGTAGCTCAAGGGATTATCCATGTTTCGTTTAAGCTCTCCGTTCAAATCCAGAAAGAATACTTCATCGAAGATGTTCTTAAGCGTCTTTTCTATGTAGAGCAGCGCTTCAGCTTTTGAAGGGAAGGCATCGCTCAGCTCGGCAGTTATTACGGCTCCAGCCCGATTTACTCCGTATTTATCCTTGATCTCTGCCAGAACCTCACTCAGCCTCTCCCATTCCTTCCAGAAAGGGAAGTACAGAATTTCCCATCCATGCTCGGAATAGACCTTTAGATTTGCACCGCCAATATCGAGACCGATACTAGAAGAACGCGCTGAGGTCATCAGAACCCTCTCCAAATGTGAAAGACTGGAAGTCGTGGGCAAGCGGATATTTTTTCACAGCAATTCTATGTGGCGGATAGAAATGGCCAAGATGGACAAAATAAACATCTTTCGCCCTGAGCTTTTTTGATAGCTCTATCGCCTCACCTGCATTCATGTGCTTTTTCAGTCTGTATCCTTCGGGAGCTATGGCATCCACCAGAAGGAGGTCTGCATCCATCATTAGTCTGATGCTCTCAGCCGGGATGTCCCTGTTTGTGTCCCCAGATATAACAACTCTGTATCCGTCCCTCTCCACCACGAGGCCATGAGCCCTTCTGAGCGGTGGGTGTGTTACATCGAAAAGGGTTATGGTGACTCCAAAAAGCTCAAAAGGCTCAAAAGGCTCAACTTCAAGTCTGCGATAACTCATAAAGTGCATGAATCTGGCTATATCTTCATGGACTTCAGGAGAGCTGTAGACTGTTACATTGCTCTGAACCCTGTAGAACTCACCAAAGCCAGCAAAATGATCGTAATGGCAGTGTGTCCAGATTACCGCATCTATCCTGTCTATATCCAGCCTCAAAAGCTGAGATCGCATGTCGGGAGAGGTGTCCACAAGGATGTTCTTTCCATCCGTTTGAATTAAAACAGAGAATCGCCTTCTTTGCCATCCGTGCTTTCTTGCATCTTGACATGTTCTGCAACGACAGCCTATAACCGGTGTTCCTGGCGAATCGCCTGTGCCCAGCAATGTGACCTTCATTACCGTCATTCCCTACCTTTGTTCCTTTACTTTATCCTTCACTTTACCCTCACTACATTCAATAGCTTCCCTTTAGCTTTATCCTGTCCTTAACCTCCTTTATGGCTTCCAGTAAATAATGGTGCTTCAGGAACTTCTCATTGTTCAGCAGGGCCATCAGAACTGCTTCCCTGACAACTAGCTTTATCTCTGCTCCAGTAAAACCGTCTGTGAGCTTTACAAGTTCATCAATGTTGTAATCTCCCTCTATTCTGTGAAGAGTCATCTGGAATATTCTCTTTCTGATTTTTTCGGAGGGCTCCGGAAATTCGATTATCTTGTCAAATCTCCTCCAGACTGCTGGATCCAGGAGGTGGGGGTGGTTTGTGGCCGCAATCAGAATGACACCATCTCTGACGAGGCTTATTTCATCTACAGACTTCAGAAGGGTGTTAACGGCTCTCTTAACCGCTGCATGCTCATCACTAGTCCTCGTCTTTGCCACGTAATCAAACTCATCTATGAAGAGGATACACGGGCTTAGGCGTCTTGCAATCTCGAACACCTTCTCTATGTTCTTGGATGTTTCTCCCAGAAACTGGCTGGTAATCATGGAGAGCTTTACCTCAACCAGCGGTAGGAACAGCTTCCTACTCAATGCTTTAGCTGTTGTTGTCTTTCCTGTTCCCGGCGGGCCAATGAAAAGGAGTTTGCCTATATCCATCAGTCCAACCCTCTTAAGCCAATCCCTCTCTTCTATTGCCACCTCTATCTTCCTGATCTCTTCCATCTGGGTGTCTTCGAGAGCAACGTCTTCGAATCCGACCTCAATATCCTCAGGCGAATAGACTCTGACGAGCTGAAGCATTTCTGCAGTATCTTCGCTTTTCATCAGCTCATCGATAACTGACCTGAGCCATTCTCTATCACTGTGCTTGGGCTTGTTTTTCTTTTTCGCCTCCTCGTAAGAGACGGGCAGAGAATCATAATTCTGATAGAAGTATGCCAAAACAGGATTTCTTCCTATCAGTTCCACTCCTTTCGCAGCCATCCATTTTGTAGCAAGATCAAAGGAGGTGATCTTCAGCTGCTTGTTGAAGGTGTTGAAATCGATAAAAGGCAGAGATTTGATCATAGATTCAACTTTCTCCCCCACATATTGTGAGGCAAGATCATTTCTGACCACAAGAGGTCTGGCCAGCTTGCCGCGCTGATAAAAGAGTTTTCTGATTTCCTTCGGTAAGTCATCCTCCCCAAGCTCATCATACCTATTATATATTTCAGCAGTCAACAACAGTTCCACAAGTTTTGCTTCCTTCATCGCATCACCGCCTAACCCTTCAATTCTTCAATGCAATCCCAAAAAATCACGCTGTGAGATTTTAAATGTTTTGGCATGTGATGTAGATATAGGGTAAGCAGTGCAGCATTTCGCAGTATGCCTTAGAGGATAGAAATTTTACTAGAACTGTGATGGATTGACCTTGGAGCTGTACCTCAAGACTATATCAATCTTAAATTCCGCAACACCCCACAACTAATCAAAAAAATAGAAATAAAGTAAAGGACAAACCATTGATATGACTCGTGCAGGTGGTGCTGGCGAGCTTTTCGGGACAAATGGTGTTAGAGGTATAGCCAATGAAGAGCTCACAGCAGATATGGCCCTCAATCTTGGCAGAACCATCGGAACCCTAAGAAAAGGAAGAATTGCGATAGGTATGGATGCTCGCATTTCATCAGCTATGCTCAAATGTGCTGTTATCGCTGGTATAGCGTCTGTTGGGAGTGATGTAGTTGATATTGGGATTGCTCCAACTCCTGCCTTGCAATATTTTGTTAAGGAAACTGAAGAGATCACAGGAGGAGTCATCGTCACTGCAAGCCACAATCCGAGAGAGTACAATGGAATTAAATTCGTTCACAGCGATGGAACTGAATTCACAAGAGAAATGGATGAGGAGAGCGAGAGAGTCTACAAGAGCAAAAAATTCGTGAGAGCGGGCTGGAACGAAGTTGGGAGAGTTGAGGAAGCTGATTACCTCCGCATGTACCTTGATGGAATGATTGACAAGGTTGATGTCGAGGCCATAGCAGCTAAGCAATTTAAGGTTGTAATAGACTGTGGGAATGGAGCTGCAAGTCTCGTTACTCCTCAGCTTTTGAAGGAGCTTGGATGCGATGTTGTGAGCCTTAACTGTCACCACGATGGCAGATTTCCTGCCAGAAATTCGGAGCCAGTGGAGGAGAATGTCGGCATGCTGAAGGAAGTTGTGAAAATTGCAGATGCTCATCTCGGCATCGCCCACGACGGAGATGCTGATAGAGCCACATTCGTTGACGAGAAGGGGAATTTTGTGTCTGAAGATGTCATGCTTGCCCTTATGGCCAAGAAGTACGTGGAAAACAATAGAGGAGGTGTCGTTGTAACTCCTGTCAGTTCTTCAAAATGTGTGGAGGATTCTGTGAAGGAAGCTGGAGGGGAGGTTGTTTACACTGCCGTGGGCTCACCAGTAGTTGTGAAGGTGATGAAAGAGGTCAATGCCGTTTTTGGTGGAGAGGGAAACGGTGGTCTGATTTTCCCAGAGCATCTTTTAGCGAGGGACGGAGTGATGAGTGCCGCAAAGGTTCTTGAGCTTATAGCACTGGAGAACAGACCGTTGTCTGAAATAGCCAAGGAGATCCCGCGATACCACATGCTCAAAACGAAGGTGGAATGCAGAGAAAAGAAAAAGCTGCTGAGTGGGCTGAGGGAAGAGTTTACCGAAGCTAACTTCATTGATGGTGCGAGAATCGACTTTGAAGATGGGTGGCTACTGATTAGGCCCTCAGGCACAGAACCCATTGCAAGGATTTTTGCAGAGGCCAAGAGCAGAGAAAAAGCTGAAGATCTGCTGGAATTTGGAATAAAAACTGTAAAAAGGATTCTTGGCTGATTATATCCTATAATTTTCTAGAAGTCGTCATTGTATGTTGACGATATTAACGACTTGAAGGATTGCACACTTGCAACAAACAACACCTGCAAACCCCTTTTAAACCCTTCAACCCAACTAAGGCCATGGGCAAAACTGAAGGGAAAGAGGTGCCTGACGAAGCTGATGAGCTGCTTGAAGAGGTCTTCAAGAAAAATATCAGAGCAGATTATCGGAAAAGCCTGGGAAAGGAGCATGCGAGAATCAGCTGGGATGTAGAAATTGGGAAAATTTTCAGGCAAACCAGAGGCGAGGATAAAAAGTAAATACCCCTCGCCCACCTATCTGTGATTCCCATGAAATTTGATGTAAAGCTGTTCAAAGAGCTGGCTCAGAAGGATTTTGAAAAGGCATGGATAATGGGTAAGGAGCTGTTAGAGCCGCGAGACCCAAACAGAACATTTCCGAGGCTCCATTTCAAAAGTGGTACAGAGCATCCTCTTTTCAAAACGATTCAGATGCTCAGAGAAACTTACCTCTCACTGGGTTTTGACGAGGTTGTTAATCCCATTATCGTTGAAGACATTCACATCCGAAGGCAATTTGGGAAGGAAGCTTTGGCCGTCCTCGATAGGTGCTTTTATTTGGCAACACTTCCCAAACCCAACATCGGCATTTCTCAAGACAGAGTGGAGCTAATAGGAAAGATTATCGGAAGAATGGTCAAAGAAAATGAGCTGGAGGAACTCAGGAACGTGTTCCACCTCTACAAGAAAGGAAAGATCGATGGCGATGATCTCAGCTATGAGGTGGCCAGAGCCCTCAACACCAATGCTCTGACGGCCATTAGAATTCTCGATGAAGTGTTCCCTGAATTCAAAGCCCTCAAGCCTTCCCCCCTCACCTTTACCCTCAGAAGCCATATGACCACCGGCTGGTTTATTACTCTGAGCAAGATAGCCGACGAGTTGCCTCTGCCCATCAAGCTGTTCAGCATTGACCGCTGCTTCAGAAGAGAGCAGGGTGAAGATGCAACACGCCTCTACTCTTACTTCTCGGCAAGCTGTGTTTATGTGGATGAAGACGTAAGCATCGAAGAAGGTAAAGCAGTTGCCGAGGCTTTGCTGAGGAGGTTCGGCTTCACAAAGTTCAGATTCAGGCCTGATGACAAAAACAGTAAATACTACGTTCCCGGCACTCAGACTGAGGTCTTCGCCTTCCATCCTCAGCTTGTTGGTTCAAAAACCAAGTACTCTGATGGCTGGATTGAAATCGCTACCTTCGGCATCTATTCTCCCTCTGCCCTTGCAGAATACGGAATAGAATACCCGGTGATGAATCTCGGCCTTGGAGTTGAAAGGCTGGCCATGATTCTGCATGGCTACTCAGATGTCAGGCAGATGGTGTATCCATATCTCTATAACGGCGTCCAGCTGGATGATGCGGAGATTGCAAGACATATAAGGCTTAATGATGTGCCAGAAACCCCTACTGGCATGAAAATGGCATTGGCGATAGTGAATACGGCAAAAGAATACTGCAATGCTAAAAGCCCATGTGAGTTTCTGGCCTTTGAAGGACAGCTACATGGCAGAACCATAAGAGCTTATGTGGTGGAGAGAGAGCCAAATACCAAGCTCTGTGGCCCAGCTTTCCTAAATGAGATAGTCGTACATAAAAGCAGTGTTTACGGCATCCCGAGAAACGAGAAATACGAGAAATACTTCAAAGAGGGTATTTCTACCGGCATAACCTATATCGAATCCTTTGCTTTCTTCGCTGCCAGGCAGGGAGAGCTTGCTGCCTTGAGAGGAGAGGATACAGAGGTTAGAGTGAGAGTAGTGGAAGGACTTTCTGACATAAACCTCACACTTCAGGAGAATGTGAGGCGCTTTATCTCCTCCAGTGGAGGAAAGATAGATGTCAGAGGGCCAATGTTTGTCACAGTGAGGTTTGAAGTGGATGAAGATTGAGAAATTGATTGAGTTTCAGAAAAAAATCTCAGAAAGAGTTGTTTTAAAAGACTCCTTGCCTTTTGAATCTATACAATATGTAGCAGGTGTTGATCAGGCATTTTTTAAGAAAGGTGGTGAAGATTACGTTGTTTCAGCCTGTGTAGTCATGCGTTTCCCAGCTTTAGAGTCCGTAAAGGAATATTACACCGTGGATAAGGTTACCTTCCCTTACATTCCAACATTTCTGATGTTCAGAGAGGGTGATCCGGCGGTAAAAGCCGTTAAAACAGCCCTTGAAGGTGTAGAGAATGCAGTTGTTTTAGTGGACGGGAGTGGCATAGCCCATCCGAGAAGATGCGGTCTAGCAACATACATAGCCGTGAAAACCGGTATCCCCACTGTTGGTATAACTAAGAGAAAGTTATATGGAGATGTTGCCAAACAGAACGCAGACGTTTCGCCTCTGCTGGACAGAGAAGATTTAAGAGACGTTATAGGCTATGTATTGAGACCTTGCAAACGCTGCAAACACATCTTCATATCTCCCGGAAGCTACATCTCCCCTGAAACTTCTCTCAGAATTGTAAAAGCATGTATAAAGAGAGGAAAGCTGCCTGAACCCATAAGACTCGCCCACAACCTTGCCGCGAAAGCAAAATCAGATTATCTCTCCGATGAGTAGCCCTTCATCTAGCCCCTGACCCATTTCTTCACCCAATCTTTCCTCCAGTTCATCTCCAGTAACGATGACTGCAGTGGCTGGACAGCCTGCGTCCAGTTCATCGTCCAAGAACATCAACGCTTTCCCACCTGCAAGGCTAGCAGCATGAGCCGCAACAGCACCTATACCCTCACTCTTTACCGGAAATATCGAGCTTAACTCTCCCGCCTTTACTCTTTCAGCCAACTCCCTCACCTTATCAATGCTCACCGCCTCATCAAACCTCTCAATTACATCTGTTCCGCTCAAAGGTCTGCCGAAAAGGTAAATTTTATCTCCCCTCTTCGGAGAGTTCCTCACGCTAAGATCTCTAACCCCCACAACTGTTACATTTATTGCCGTCTGCCTAGTTCTTGCAATGCCTTCATAGCTGGAGAGAAGAACCCGCTTCTTCAGCACCTTCCTGAGTTCTCTGATGATTCTCATGGAGTAGTGCAGAGAGTTGGCTGTAGAGAGTAGAACAGCTCTTATGTCAGTAAAGTTACATATGCTTTCGATTTCAATCTGTCTGGCGAGAGTTTTCACCACCACATCCGTGTCAGTCTTTATTTCATCCTGTTCAAGCTCACCTACCCCACCGTAGGAAATTGTGAAGACAGAGATGGAATTAAAACTCCCTAGATCTATGTGTATGGCATTCCGGTCTTCATAGATGTCGAGGGGTAGCCTTGCAATTGAGGGTTTAAAGTAGAAGCCGATGTTATCCAGCAAGGAGAGATAAAGAGTGAGAGATTGTCTGATAAGTTCCGATCTAGAGATTAAAAGCTTGGATGAGAGAGTATCCAGTTTCTTTACCATCTCCTCATCCAGCCGTAGGTTAATAATTCTGGAGTTCTTCATACCGTCCCCCCAAATTGTGTCAGCCCTCTTTCAGAATCAGTATCATGCACTCACCCCTGACAACAACTTCACCATTCTGGTTCTTACATGTTGTTTCGACCAAATATCTGTTCTTCGGTAACTTTTTACAACCTCTGCTTCGGCAGTAATTGTGCCTCCAAGGTAAACTGGTCATAGATACTCCTGAGAACTCTTCAAAAGAATAGTAGTACCTGGAATCAGATTTAACGTCGTAGACACAAGGCTTGATGTAAGCATTCCGTGAGCAATCCTCTTTCCAAACCTCGTCTTCTCTGCGAACTCAGGATCATGATGGACAGGATTCCAGTCTCCAGAAACTAGTGAAAATAGATAGACGTCGGCATAACCTATTCTTTTGGTGAAGGTAGTTTTATACCCGCTATCCACGATTTCAGAGGATGCTTCTGGTTTCTTGTGTTTATTGAGCTCTCCTATTTCAGAATAAATTTTTTCTATGAGTTCTAATTTTTGAAAGAGTCTATTAGTTCCATCGTCCTCATTGTCTTTAGACAGTTCCATAACAATGATTCGAGAGTTTATTAAAAAAATTGTGGAAAATTGTAGATTATTGTGGGATTCATCATTGTGATTCATCTACCAAAAGATTGACTGAGCAAAACTTCATGACGAGAAACTCACAAGGTTTAAAAATTCCCACAAGAATTTCTTACTGTGAAAATCATACCCCTCACCCACTCCCTAAAACTCGCAAGGGAGGAGCAGATAGTCTTCATCTTCAACGGCAGTGTGTCGAGGATAATGTGCACCCCCGAGAATCTTGAAGAGCTTGCAATCGGCTTCCTCATCAGCGAGGGGATTGTTAAGAATGTTGGGAATGCCAAGAACAGCATAAGGGTTTATGCAGAGGGAGACGTTGTTGTAGCAGAATACGATGGCGAGCCAGTCAGCTTCAAAATGCACTCATCAGGCTGCGCAGGCATCTACACCGACGATTCAGATTTGCCTTCTGTCAAGCCTTCTGAGAGGTGGAGCATTGACGAGATAGAGAGCATGCTACACCTGCTCGAGACAGCTGAATACAGGAAAACCAGAGGCTACCATTCCGCTTTTATAATTGGAAAGGACGGAGTTGTAGCCAAGGGAATAGATGTCGGAAGGCACAATGCTGTTGACAAAGCTATAGGAACCGCATTCCTTAAGAATGCCGACTTTTCCAAAACCTATCTGCTCATCTCCGGCAGGATTTCCAAGGGGATAGCTTTGAAGTGCGTGAGGACAGGCATACCCCTTGTGGCATCTAAGGCAGCTATTCTTGATTCGGCGGTGGATGTTTGCAGGAAGAGCGGTCTTTCAGCCGTGAGCTTTGCATCTGGCATAGCTGTGGTGGGTGGGGCTATTGGTTGATCGTGTTGGTCTTGATCTCTTTCTGAATCTTTCTGACAACTATTCTTCCCCCCATTTCATCACTGAGGTTAATTATATCATTATTAATGTGGATCTCACCTTTTTTGACTTCAATCTCATCACCCACCTTCAACCCTGTACTCTCTAGGGATTTTGGTAAGGCAATGATTTCATACATCCCATCACCAGCATCTGAAAGTTTCAGAACTGGCTGAGTACACTCATTACAGACCTCACATTCGAAAGTTGCAAGAATGTTGCAAACCTTGTCCACCACATCTTCATTCACATGATGTTCCAGTTCACAGCTGAGTTTGTGGGCAGTTTCGGAATCAAGGCCAAGGAATTGAGTAAAAAACTCTTCAAATACTCTGTGATATTTCTTAACCTTCTTTGCAACCTCCAAACCCTTGTCTGTGAGAATAACCCCATAATATGGCTGATAATCAACGTATCCCATATCTCTCAGCTTCGCCAGCATTTCGGTAACGCTAGGAGGCTTAACACCAAGCTTCTTCGCAATGTCGTTTGTCTTAACAACCTTCTTTTTTTCAATCTGAATGTCATATATAGTTTCAAGGTACTCCTCAATTCTTTCCAACTTCATCACCCTTTGAATTTTATCATCTTTTTTATCACCCTTTTTTATTCAAACTTTAAACTTTTGAACTGTTAAACTTCCCAGAAATTTCGCAACTGCCTTTGAAAGTTCATCAAACTTCCCAAAATAAAAATGATCAGTATCAAGCTCCAGAACTTTTTTGGGCTCCGAAAGAGCTTCTGCAATGCGTCTAGATTCTCCTATTGGGACAATATCATCCCTGCTTGCATATATAACCAGTTTTGGAACTCCCACATCTTTCAGACTCATTTCATCAATTTTCTGAAGAGGTGAGATGAGTGCCAGAGCATCACCTTCATCGGCAACGTTTGAAGCGACGATGCTCCCGAAGGAATAGCCGATTACAGCAACAAAAGAGTGTCGCTCTTTCAAGTAGCGTAGACATAATCTTGCGTCTTCGATTTCTCCTGTGCCGTTCCTATAGGGAGAACGATAGTCAAATCGAAGTGTTGAAAATTCCATAGCGTGAAGTTCACGGCAAATCCTTTCCAGCCGGACATCAAATCTGTTTCCCCCCATAAGAGGATGGGGTGGGCAGAGAAGGACAGCTTTATCCCCAGCGATTTCGTAAGTTGCCTTTACCAACCCGTTAACCATAATGTCCATAGTATCCATAAAGCCAAATGCTCGCTGGGAGTACTTAAGAATAGTGTAATTTTGTGGTGTGATCGTGCATGAAATGTGATTGTATGTGAGTGTATATTAGGTTATGCAGGGTAATAGGACCCCTTGTCGAAACTCTTAGCGATTCTGTGTTACAGATTCTGTGTTATATTCTGCTACTACATCTCAATTTTGCTCACACACTCCACAGCCCAATTTGAAATGATCTCCAGCACATCTCCAGGATGCTTTTCGAGATTTCGCCTCTTTACTAAGAGTACATTTCTAACCTTTCCACCTCTTCGTTCAATTTTCCGTGCCAGGCTGGCTGCATATCTTTTTTCATCAAATCCTCCATAAGTTATGGCAAGAAAGATTATCTTCCCCGAGAGATCTACCTTTTTCAGGAAATATGTGATGGGTAGGCAGTTGAATGTCCATTTTGGAAGACAGAGGAAAATTACTCTGGATTTGGGCTCGTCAAATGTAGATTTAACATCCAAGCCTGGAATAAAGGATAAAATAAGCCAAATAATGTATGGATAATCCCTCAACGGCTTTATTTCGATGAGACGAACCTGATAATTCGACAGAGATCTGACAATCTGTTCTGCCACCTTCTTTGAAGTTCCCCGCCAAGAAAAATAACAAACATCTATCCTCCTCTTACTCTCCAGATCACCAGCTATTTCCTCAACCATAGCTCTAGAATCCTCTTCAGCATATACACCGAATCCCTTCCCAGCTTCACTTTGGTATCCTCGCCTTGCTCCCATGAAACTGGAATTTCTTTGATGCTCAGGCCTTTGCGCTGGGCAAGGACTAGCAGTTCTGTATCCCAGAACC